>ERZ779643.12-NODE-12-length-155772-cov-26.474592_pt1 | contig 155772 bp, 157 predicted proteins | sample MGYA00511564_ERZ779643 | MGnify/ENA primary metagenome ERZ779643 (study PRJEB29588, sample SAMEA2147114) | human gut metagenome | biome: human gut; feature: human-associated habitat; material: faeces | place: Denmark | collected 2008/2010 ...
GCTATGACTATGAAAGATTGGGTAGAAAAATTGAATGCATTTTTGCAATTTAATGGTAAAGAGATATTACGCAATGCTGGGAAAATATCTGCAAAAGTAGCACAAGAATTAGCTTATAAAGAGTATGATAAATTTAAAGTTAAACAAGATAAATTATATAAATCAGATTTTGATAATTTTTTAAATGAAGTAAGAATAATAGAGAATGGAAGTGATAAATAATGGATATGTACCAAAAAAGAGAAATGAGAAAAAACAAAAAAATGAACGAAGACACAAAAAGTTTACTATTGACGAGTATCAACTGATAAGTGGGAAGTTATGAAAAACTTTTACTAAATTGCACAATTAACTTATTAACCATATTCCTATATAATATAGATAAGAAACAGAGGAAGTGTGGTTATAATGAAAAAAATAAAACTACCTATTAAGAATATAGAAACTAACATAATTTTAAATGCCTTAATACAATTTAAAAATGATAAATTAAAACAGGATATATATACAGAACCTATTGATGAACTAATTTTAAAATTAAATAAAATTTATTAACCATATTTGAACTGATTAAAAATGGTCAGTTCTTTTTTTATGCCAGAAATGGAATACATAGCCATCTTGTTAAATTAAGGTGCCTAAATTAAAAGAAAGGGGGAGTTGGTAAAACAACAACAACCTTTAATCTTGGTGTAGCATTGGCTAAACAAGGAAAAAGAGTGTTAGTTGTAGATGTTGATTCTCAGAGTAATTTAACTATTTTAAGGCTGAGTAAGTATGCTAATTGCAATTTTAAAATTAAGTATAGAAATACTAATTCTATATACTAAAATAAAAAAGGTTATTTCTAAAATAAAGAAATAGCCTTGATACACAATTAAATTATATTACAAAATTGTAATATTGAGTAATATTAGAATGACGACTTATATGATAAAAAATGATAATATTATTGCAATAAATTACTTTTTAGTAAAGAAGGGATTAGCATTATATGAAATTAGTTAAAAAGATTGCAATAACAATTTTATTAATATTTATTTGTATAGGAAGTTATTTTATTTGTAGTGGTTATCAAATGTATAAGAATGCCATAAATAAAATGCCATTAAAGGATAAAATTACAACAATTAGGCAAAAAGAAGATTATACAAAAATTGATGATATGCCTCAAATATATTTAAAAGCAGTTGTATCAGTTGAAGATCATAGATTTTACAAACATTTTGGGATAGATGTCATTTCTATTGGAAGAGCATTTGTAAATGATATAAAAAAAATGAAATTTGTAGAGGGAGGAAGCACAATTACCCAACAACTAGCCAAGAATATCTATTTTACACAAGATAAGAAGATAGTAAGGAAAGTTGCAGAAATTTTTATGGCATTTAGCATAGAAAGTAACTATAATAAGGATGAAATATTAGAATTATATTTGAATACTTCATATTTTGGCAATGGATTTTATTCTGTTAAGTCAGCAAGTTTAGGTTATTTTAATAAATTACCAAAAGATATGAACGATAGTGAATCAATTATGCTAGCAGGAATCCCAAATGCTCCGTCTTTATATAATCCAATTCAAAATAAAAATTTAGCAATTGAAAGACAGAGGCAAGTTATAAACAAAATGATTAAATATGGTAACCTAGATAAAGTTGAAACAGAAAAAATTATAAAATAATTATATTTAATTTTCTGAATTATTATAATTTATAAAATTAAAGTGATATAATATGAATGATTAAAAAAGCAAATTATGAAAGGAGACAAACTATGAAAAAAATATTAATTATAGAAGATGAAAAAATCATCAGAAATGAGTTAAAATCTTTGTTAGAAAATTCAGGGTATGAAGTATTAATTATAGAAAAGTTTGATAATGTTAAAGAAAATATAAAAAATATGAAATTTGATTTAATTTTAATGGATATTAATTTACCTAATAAAAATGGTGAAATTTTATTAAAAGAAATTAGAAAAGAATCTAATGTCCCTATTATTATGGTTACGAGCAGAGTAGGAGAAGTAGATGAAGTTTTATCTATATCTTATGGTGCAGATGATTATATTACTAAGCCATATAATCCAACAATCTTATTATTGAGAATACAAAATATATTTAAACGAATGGATAATAATATGGACGACTTATTTTATGATAATATTAGTGTTAATCCACAAAAAGGAATATTGAAACAAGGTGAAAAGGTATTAGAACTGACTAAAAATGAAATGATTATCTTTACATATCTTTTAAGTAATCGTGGTAGAATAGTAACTCGTGATGATTTAATGACAGATTTATGGAACAATGATGAGTTTATCAATGACAACGCTCTAACAGTAAATATTAGTAGATTGAGAAATAAATTACAAAATTTTGGACTTGAAAATAGAATTGAAACAAGAAAAGGACAAGGGTATAAATTATTATGAGTTTTAAAAAATATTTATTAGATAAAACAGTACAGATAACTGTGTCAATTGTTGGATTCATAATTGCTATTCTTATGTTAAACGCATTTAAAGTGGAAAATGATTTGAAAATAGCATTGACAATATTATTTTTTTTAGTTGCAACATTTAATATTATTTTTGATTATTTCAGGAAATACAAATTTTACAAAAAATTATTAAATACGCTTGATAAGTTAGATAAAAAATATTTAATTTTAGAAATATTAAATAAGCCGAACTTTTATGATGGCGAAATTTTTTATCAAATTCTTTATGATATAAACAAGTCAATGATTGAAAATGTAAAAGAATATAATTTAAGTATTACTGATTTCAAGGAATATGTAGAAATGTGGATTCATGAAGTAAAGATTCCAGTAGCAAGTTTAACTTTATTAATTCATAACAACAAAAATATGTTTGATAAGAGATATATAGAACAAATTAGAAAGTTAGATAACTATATAGATCAAATTTTATATTTCGTTCGAAGCGAAAATGCCGAGAAAGATTATCTTATCAAAGAAATTGAATTGCAGAAGATTATCAAAGATGTTGCTTTAAAAAATAAAGATGACTTATTAGAAAACAAAGTTAATCTTGAAGTTGATATTCATAATGAAAAAGTTTTAACGGATTCAAAATGGTTAGAGTTCGTATTAAATCAGATTATAAACAATAGTATTAAATATAAAAAAAATAATAACGATCCAATAATAAAAATCAGTGTAAAAGATGAAAAAGATAAAGTATATCTAACTATTTGGGATAATGGAATAGGAATACCTAAAAATGATATAAAAAGAGTATTTGATAAATCTTTCACTGGTGAAAACGGTAGAATAATGGCAAAATCAACAGGTATGGGACTTTATATTGTCAAGAAATTATGCGATAAATTAGGACATAAGATAATTATTGAATCTGAAATACATAAATATACAAAAATTACAATTATCTTTTATAAAAATTATTTTTATAAAGTTGATTAAAGTTTATGCAGATTTGGATACTAAAAATAAATATTACAAAATTGTAATATTATGTAATATTAGAATAACGACTAATCCTATCTTTTATATTACAATGTAATCAGAAAGGAGAAAGATTATGGAAAATATCTTAAAAATTGATAAAATTGAAAAATATTATGGCAATAAATCTAGTCTTACAAAAGCAATTGATAACCTATCATTTGATGTTGAAAAGGGAGAATTTGTTGCAATAATGGGAGCAAGTGGCTCTGGAAAGACTACTCTTTTAAATTGTATATCTACAATTGATAAAGTTACATCTGGACATATTTATGTAGCAGGTAATGATATTACAAAATTAAGAGGAAATAGTCTAAATAAGTTTAGAAGGGAAGAGTTAGGTTTTATATTTCAAGATTTTAATTTACTTGATACTTTAACTGCTTATGAAAACATTGCTTTGGCACTTTCTATTCAAAATGTGAATTCGAGAGAAATTGATACAAGAATTAAAAAAGTTGCAAAAGAACTGGATATTGTTGATGTACTTAATAAATATCCATATCAAATGAGTGGAGGTCAAAAGCAAAGAGTCGCTAGTGCAAGAGCAATAATTACTAATCCAAAGTTAATTCTTGCAGATGAACCAACAGGTGCATTGGATTCAAAGTCAGCTAAAATGCTTTTAGAAAAATTTGATTATTTGAATAAAGAATTACAAGCAACAATTCTTATGGTGACACATGATGCGTTTACTGCAAGTTATTCTTCAAGAGTGATATTTATCAAAGATGGCAAAATTTTTAATGAAATAATTAAAGGAACAAATTCTAGAAAAGAATTTTTTGATAAAATAATAGATGTTGTAACATTACTTGGTGGTGACTTAAACGATGCTCTTTAAGTTATCATTAAAAAATATTAGTAAGAGTATAAAGGATTATGCCATCTATTTCTTTACTCTGATACTAGGTGTTGCAATTTTTTATGTGTTCAATGCAATAGATGATCAGTCAGTTATGATGAAGGTATCATCAACAACAGCAGAAATAATAAAATTTATGACCAATGTTCTTTCTGGTGTTAGCGTGTTTGTATCTATAATATTAGCGTTTTTAATTGTTTATGCAAGTAGATTTTTAATAAAAAGAAGAAATAAAGAATTTGGAGTTTATTTAACGCTTGGAATGAGCAAAAAGAAAATATCCTTAATATTATTTATTGAAACATTAATAATAGGTATAGTTTCATTGGTAGTTGGTTTAGGAATAGGTTTTTTATTATCACAATTGATGAGTATTTTGGTTGCTAATATGTTTGAAGCAGATTTAACTAGATTTCAATTCGTATTTTCAACAAATGCTTGTATTAAAACTTTGATTTATTTTAGTATTATGTATTTTGTAGTTATGATATTTAATACTATAAATATTAGTAAATGTAAATTAATAGATTTAATGCATTCTAACAAAAAATCTGAAAAAATAAAATTAAAAAATCCATTGTTTTGTACAATAGTGTTTATTATTTCTTGTATAGCATTAGGATTTGCTTATTATCAGGTTACTGGTGGTATTGAGAAAATGGCTAATGCAAATAGTATTTTTGTTCCTATAGGAATAGGTGCTGTTTCAACTTTCTTTGTGTTTTGGTCTTTATCGGGATTGCTTTTAAAAATATTTATAAGTATGAAGAACACTTATTATAAAGGGTTAAATAGTTTCACCCTTAGACAGTTTTCAAGTAAAATAAATACTATGACTTTTTCGATGACAATAATATGTTTGATGTTATTTATAACGATTTGCGTGCTATCGAGTGCAATGTCTATGAAAATATCTATGACAAATAATTTGAAAAAATTGGCTCCAGCAGATGTTCAAATTGGTAAGTTTATAAATGTAATTGATTATGAGTATTATTCTGAAAAACAAATAGAAGATTCAAAAATTTCAATATATGATACACTTGAAAAATTAGGCTATGATGTAGATAACAAACTTAAAGATATAGTAAAACTTGATGTTTATAACTTTGATAATATTGACTTAAAAACCAGTATTGGATCTTACTATGATATTGCAAAGGATAAATATCCTTTAATGCCATACAATAAGAAGGAAAGTATTGTAAAGATAAGTGATTACAACAAAATTGCAAAATTGTTTGGACTAAAAGAATATACATTAAATGATGATGAATATTTTATTGTTGCTAATTATTCAGAATATGTAGAATTCAGGAATGAGGGACTTAAGGTAGATACAATACTTAATATAAATGAAAAGGAATTAAAACCAAAATATGATAGTTGTGTAGAAGGTTTTATTGCAATGAATTCAACATATTCAAATATGGGAGTTTTTGTTGTTCCTGATAATGCAGTAAATGATTCAATGAAAAAATATGAATATTTAACTGCTAATTATGATGTTACAGATATAAATGAGAAAAATCTTTCGGAAAAAGAATTAAGTGAAATTTGCAAAGAAAATTCTAATAATACTGTTATTGATTTTGATTCTAAAATGACAATTAAAGAAAATAGTATTGGACTAGGTGCAATGGTTACCTTTATAGGATTATACTTAGGTATTATATTCTTAATTTCTTGTGCTGCAATTCTAGCACTTAAAGAATTATCGGAATCAAGTGATAATGTAGAAAAGTTTAATATGCTAAGAAAAATAGGCGTAGATGAAAAAATGATTAATAAAGCATTGTTTAGACAAATTGGTATATTTTTTATGTTTCCGTTATTAGTTGCAATTATACATTCTGTATTTGGAATTAAATTTTGTAATTTTTTGTTAAGTGCCTTTGGAGCCGCTAATTTAGTATCATCAATAATTGGTATTGCAATATTTATTGTTGCGATTTATGGAGGATACTTCTTAGTAACTTATATTTGCAGTAAAAATATAATTAAGGAAAAATAATATATCTGATAAAACGATAAAAGAGGCTATTACAAGCCTCTTATTTTAATACTCCAAGTTTGCCAATAATGCCCTTAATGTTGATGGTGCAATAGCAGATAATTCAGCAAGTTTATTTGGAGTGTAATTATATTTGTTACATAATTCAAGTATTCTTAAAGTAGATGGTAATATAAAAGTAATATTCAAATATGAAGATAAATATTTTGAGGCTCTTGACTTTATAAATAAACAAAAATATGATATAATACTTTCAAGTTAAAAACGAAAAACAAATACTTTTAAGTATTTTTTTAAATGATAGAATAGAAAGAAGTGATTAAAATGGATATGTATCAAAAAAGAAAAATTAGAGCAGAAAAGAAAAAAGATGATAGTCCAAAAAGTTTTCCATCAGTCGGAATTAACTGGTATCCAGGACATATGGCTAAAACAAAAAATGAGGTAAAGAAGATAATGCCTTTAATTGATGTAGTATTTGAACTTATCGATGCTAGAATACCTTATTCATCAAAGATGAGAGATATTGATGATATTATCAACAACAAATTTAGAGTTTTAGTTATGACTAAGAAAGATTTATGTGATATATCAGTTACTAATAAGTGGATTAATTATTATGAGAATTTAGGATATAAAGTAGTTTTAACTAATTTAAGTAGTGGAGATGATTATAAGGATGTGCTTAATGCAACAAGTGAAGTTATTAATAAGATAAATGATATTAGAAAAGAAAAAGGCTTAAAGCCTAAAGAAATTAAAGCCTTAGTAATGGGAGTTCCTAACGTAGGTAAAAGTACATTTATTAATAAACTAGCTCATAAAAAGGTTGCAAGCACAGGAAACAAACCAGGCGTAACTAAAAGTAATACATGGCTTAAAACAAAATATAATATGGTCATCTTAGATACACCAGGCGTATTATGGCCTAAGATGGATGATAAACTTGTTGCTTATAACCTTGCTGCTACTGGAGCAATTCGTTTAGAAGTACTACCAATAAACGACGTTGCCTACCACATCCTAGAGTGCTTAAATAAATATTATCCTAATAAATTAAAAGAAAGATATGGATTAGATAAACTAACTGATGATATTTTAAGTGATTATGATATTATTAAAAATAAACTTAATATAAAAGGGGAAGCATCATTTAACAATATTAGTAAAACCATAATTGATGATGTTAGAATGGAATATATAAAAGGAATAACTTTAGATAGGAATGATAATTAATGGGAGTAAAATGGAAAGAAGAGGATTCTCTTGCTTTAGAACATGTTTTATTTGAAGAATTAGATTTAAATAACGCCTTAACCATAGAAGGCAGACTTGCATTTTTTAAAGATTTTATGAAATATTTACAACATAACCGTTCAGAAGAAATTAAGGGTAGGACTCCAGAAAGTTTAAGAAACAATATTAGGACATTTAAAGACTTTTGCTTTGAACTGGGGTTTACTCTAATGGATGTTATTCATATTCTTAGAATGAGCCCATCTATTTTAAATGTATCTATTGAATCTTTAAGAGACAAATATGCATTAATGGGATTAATTGATGATCACAGTTATCATTTAAGAAAGACTAAACTTATTTTATGTCCAGATGATTATAGAGTTAGTAATGAACTTATTTATGCTAGATATATGCTTATGAAAACTTTAGATTATCCTATTATTAATTGGAGTAATATGGTTCATGCTAGTGAGAAAGAATTTGCCAAGATATTTGTTAAAAAAGATGGTGGATATAATAAACCTTATAAAATTTTTAGTAGCCCAGATGATCTCACAAGGGATAATCTTTTAAGAATGTTTCCATATGATAGAGAGTTTGTTTCAAGTTTAAGGAGTAAAGAAGTAAATGAAAAAAGTAATCGAGACAGTGGACCTATTAAATTATGAAAATAATTTATATAGTAGTGGCATAAATTATATTGCAGGTGTAGACGAAGTAGGGCGTGGTCCACTAGTTGGTCCAGTAGTTGCAGCTGCAGTTATATTACCTAAAGGATATAAATTAGAAGGACTAACTGATTCTAAAAAATTATCAGAAAAAAAACGTAATACTTTTTATGATATTCTTATGAAAGATGCTATAGCAATTGGAGTAGGAATCAAAAGTAATAAAATTATAGACGAAGTTAATATTTACGAGGCAACTAAACTTGCAATGAAAGATGCTATTAATAATTTATCTGTAAAGCCAGAACATGTTTTGATAGATGCTATGCCATTAGAGCTAGATATTCCTACAACCAGTATTATTAAAGGTGATGCCCTAAGTGAAAGTATTGCCGCAGCCAGCGTAATTGCTAAAGTTACCAGAGATCGAATGATGTATGAACTAGACAAAGAATATCCTGAATATGGATTTGCTAAACATAAAGGCTATCCAACAAAAGAACACATAAACAATGTAAAGCAGTATGGCCTACTTGATAATTACAGGTTTACATTTAAACCAATTAGTGTTTTAATAAATGATGGTGATTTTAGTGAAAGACAAATTAGGAAAACGCATATTTAAAAACGCAACTCTTATGAGTTTATATATATTTACTTTGGAAATGATTGTTAGACTTAATACTAGTAGTCATTTTTTTAGTGTCTCACTGATTAGAATATTTATCTCATCAGTAATATTTGGTACACTTATAAGCCTTATCATAAGCAGTTTTAGTTATCGCGGTAAAAACATTGTAACTAGCATTATTGCTTTTCTTTTAATGATCTACTCATGGATAGAAATTAACTTATATTCATATATGGGTTTCTTTATGGGAGTAGGTAATGCAGAACAAGGCACTAAGATAACAGACTATGTTAAAGATTTTGTTGGAGCAGCCCCACTTAAAAGTTACTTAGTAATTATTCCGTTTATTATTTTATTAGTCCTAGTTTGGTATCTATTTAAAACTTATAGATTAAAGAAGTTAGAGAAAACTATTTATTTTATCTTTAAAAGAGAAAGTGCTTTAACTAAGACTTTAGCCCTTCTATATACAGCACTTGCTCTAGTTATAATGTCATGCCTATATTATAGTTCACTAACACTATCATTTATGCAAAATAAAAGCCAGGCAGTTCCTAACAGAGTTTTATTATTTTCAAGTGATAATTCAAATTTATCGGTAAGTCAGTTTGGTGTCTTTACTTATGGCTTTAGTGATATTATTTGTAATATATTCCACATAGAAGTAAGTGAAGACTTATCTAGTAATTCTGCATTTAGTAATCAAATAGGTAATTCAAATGTAAATGCCGACTATACAAGAACTATTGACGATACAGCCTGGAAAGCTTTAATTGAAAACGAAGTTAATAAAACATATAATAAGCTTAATAATTACTTTATAAATAGAAATATTACACCTAAAAATGAATATACTGGTATCTTTGAAGGTAAGAATCTAATTGTAATACTAATGGAATCAACTAACGAAATCTTTATTAACGAAAAAGAATATCCAACACTTTATAAACTATATACTGAAGGATTTAGCTTTAGAAATAACTATAGTCCTAGAAATAACTGTAGTACCGGTAATAACGAAATGACCAGTATGACAAGTTTATTTACAATTAATAATACATGCACAGCAAATACTTATAAAAAGAATGTTTATCCAGAAGCAATCTTTAATATATTTAATAATAAAGGTTATACTACAAGTAGTTATCATGATTACGCAGAGTATTACTATGCAAGAAGAACGATCCATCCTAACATGGGTAGTATGGCTTATAGAAACGTTACAGAACTTAAAATACCATGGAGTAGTGTTTATGAAGAGTGGCCTAGTGATACAGAACTTGTTGAAAAAGCAACACCTTACTTTATAAATGAAGAACACTTTATGGCATATCTTACAACTGTAACTCCACATCAACCTTATACAGTATCAAGTGAAATGGGAAACAAACACCTAGAAGAATTTAGTGATTATGACTATAGTATTAATACAAAAAGATATATGTCTAAATTAAAAGAATTAGATGCTGCCTTAAAACTTCTTTTAGAAAAACTAGAAGCAGCGGGTAAACTAGACGATACCGTTATTGCTATATTTGCAGATCACTATCCATACGGACTTACTACTAAGCAAATTAATCAGGTACTTCCTTATGATGTTACGGTTAATAATGAAGTAGATAGAACACCAATGGTAATATATAATAGTGCAACTCCTGGTAAAGCAATTACTAAATATACAAGTATCATTGATTTACTTCCAACACTACTTAATATGTTTAATATGGACTATGATCCAAGATTATATTTAGGAACAGACATCTTTAGTAATAATCATGGTAGAACAGTCTTTGCTGATGGCTCATGGCAAGATGATAAAGGATACTTCAGTGCTACAAAAGGAAACTTTATTCCAAAAGATAGCGAAAATACCTACACATCTGAAGAACTACTAGCAATCAACAGTGAAATCAATACCAGACAAAAAATGAGTGCCTTAGCAATTAAAAATGATTATTTTAATTATTTATTTAAAGAAAGAAGTAAATATGTTAATATAACAAGTAAGGAGGAGACAGATGAGTAATTTAGTTATAGTGGAGTCCCCAAGTAAAACAAAAACAATTGGTAAATATTTAGGCAGTAATTATAAAGTGGTTTCCAGCAAAGGACACATTAGAGATCTAGCAACTACCGGTAAATATGGTTTAGGTATAGATGTAGATAATAATTTTGAACCTAACTATACTACTATTAAAGGCAAAGCAAACGTTATTAAAGAACTTAAAAGTGATGCTAAAAAAAGTGATATGGTATATCTAGCAACCGACCCCGATAGAGAAGGAGAAGCAATAAGCTGGCATATTAAAGATGCTCTAGGAATTAAAGATGATAAATATGAAAGAGTAGTCTTCAATGAAATAACTAAAGATGCAGTAGTAAATGCCTTTAAAAGACCTAGAAAAATAGATTACAATCTAGTTAAATCTCAAGAAACTAGAAGAATGCTTGATCGAATTATTGGTTTTAGATTATCTAAACTTATGCAGTCTAAAACAGGAGGCAAAAGTGCAGGCCGTGTTCAAAGTGTAGCTCTTAAACTTATTGTAGATAGAGAAAGAGAAATTGAAGCATTCATCCCGGAAGAATATTGGACTATTACCGCAGATTTTAAAGATTTTAAAGCAGATCTTGAAAAATATCATGGTAGAAAAATAGATGTTAAAAGTGAAGTTGAAGCTGACGAAATCCTATCTAAACTATCAAAAAGTTTTAATATTGAAAGTATCGATAAAAAAGAAAAAGAAAAGAAAGGTGTAATGCCTTTTACAACAAGTACGCTTCAACAGGCATGTGCTAATAAATATAACTTTGGTGCTAGTAAAACTATGAAAATAGCCCAAAAACTATATGAAAGCGTTGATATCGGAACAGAAACTGTCGGTTTAATTACTTACATGAGAACAGATAGTACAAGATTATCAGACGTTTTTGTTAAAGATACATATTCATACATTAGAAAAACTTTTGGTGATGACTACGTAGGCCACGTAAAGGTTAGTAAAGCCAAAGAAAACGTGCAAGATGCCCACGAAGCAATTAGACCCACATCCATTACAAGAACCCCAGACACTATTAAAGAATACCTAACACCAGATGAACTTAAAGTATATTCAATCATTTACTATAGAGCCCTAGCAAGTCTAATGGCTAATGCTAAAGTTCTAGCAACAGTTATAAATTTAGAAAACAATGGCTATCTATTTAAAGCAACTGGTCAAGTAATAACTTTTGATGGCTTTCTTAAAGCATATAACAAATATATGGATAGTGAAGAAGTTATCTTGCCAGACTTTAGTGATTACAAAACAAAAATAATCGTCTCTGAAGATATTGTAAAAGAACAGCATTTTACTAAACCAGCACCTAGATTTACCGAAAGCACTCTTATTAAAGAACTAGAAGCTCTAGGAATTGGTAGACCATCAACATACGCTAAAATAATGGAAACAATCAAAGAAAGAAGTTACGTTAAAGTTCAAGATAAGAAGTTCTATCCAACAGATATTGGTATTGAAACTACAGATAAATTACAAGAGTTCTTCTCAAATATTATAAATGTTAAATATACTGCAAACATGGAAAATGACTTAGATGAAATAGCAAATGCTAAAGAAGATAACATCAAAGTACTTAAATCATTCTATAATGAATTCGAACCTTTAGTAAAAAAAGCCTTTAATGAAATGGAGAAAAAAGAAGCCAAAGAAACTGGTGAAACCTGCCCAGAGTGTGGAGCACCACTTGTAATAAGAACTGGTAAATATGGAGAATTTACTGCATGCTCTAACTATCCAACATGTAAATACATTAAACCAAAAGAAACAAGTACAATATGTAAATGCCCTGCATGTGATGGTAATATAGTTGAAAAACATTCTAAAAGAGGTAAAGTCTTCTATGGATGTGATAACTACCCAAAATGTAAAATGGCATATTGGGATAAACCAACTGGTGAAACTTGTCCAGAATGTGGAGCAATGCTTACTGAAAAGAATAAAAAGATTAAATGTTCTAGTTGTTCATACACAGAAAATTAGGTTAAGTGCCTAATTTTTTTATTTTAAACATAATTTTTATAGATAGACTTTTCTTTATAATTCTAGTAAAATAATATTATATTAGAGGTGAATAAGCTTGGGAAAGTTTGTTAATATAAAAGATAATGATTTTGAAAGTACTTTATGTGAATTTTTAGACCCTGATTTAGTATACGTACCATATGATAAGAGTTATAAGCTATGCATCAAAGATGGAGATAAAGTGTGCTTTAATGATGCTATTTTAAAAAGTGATAATAATACCATTTATAGTCCAGTTAGTGGAGAAATTAAAGGTGCTACTAAGATGATTTGCGATGGTGAATATAGGCCTTGTATTGTTATAGAAAACGATTTTGAAGAAAGAAAAAGAAATATTACTTATAGTAAACGTAATTTAAGACTTTATGATAAATTAGAGGCATCTAGCCTAATTAAAAGTTATACTGATATAAGTGAATCTATCAATGGAGAAACTCTCATAATCAGTGGTTTTGATAAAGACCCATTTGAACATGTTTGTTCTAGTATTATTTGTGAGAATACGGATAATTTACTCGAGTGTATTGATGCTTTAATTAGTATTTTTGATTTTCATAAGTGTTTCTTAACTGTAAATAGTGGTGATTCAGACGTAGTAAGCTCTTTAGTTAATTACATTGGTACTTATCCTAATATTGATTTAAGGCTCATGCCTTCAGAGTATCCATTAGGTTTTAAAGATATTTTAGTTAAAGAACTTGTAAGTAATAATAAGATGGATAAGGGTATTTGCTTTTTAAGCGTAAGTGAAATTATGGAAATATATCATGCTCTTAAGAAAAGAAGACCCAGTGATAAGACTTATATCTATATTAAAGTGCCTGGGGCTAAGGGAAAAAGTTTTCACGTTAAAAACAGTTCTTCTTTTAAAGATATTATTAATAGATATTATGGTATGTTTGATGATAAAAAAGTTATAATTAATGGCTTAATGAGCGGATATGAAATAAAGAACCTTGATGGTGTTGTAACACCAAAAGTAAGAAGTATCTTTTTAATAGATAAAACTATTATTAAAGAAGAAGATTGCATTAACTGTGGCTTATGTAATATGGTCTGTCCGATGGGGTGTGATCCTTTACTTAATTATAAAATGGATAAATGTATTAAATGTGGTTTATGTACATACATGTGTCCTAGTAAAAGAGAGGTAGTAAAATGAGTACTTTTGTAAGAGAAGAGACAAACATAAAAAAAATAATTAGTTATCTTTATATAAGTATTATTCCTCTTTTAATATTTGGATTTTATAAGAATGGAATTAAAGGTTATGATGGAATATATATACTTCATCCACTAATATTAGATTTAGTCGGTTTTGCCTCTGGAGCTCTTGTAAGTATCATCTTAGAAAAGAAAAAACCATTAACAAGTTTTTATCCATTTTATGGGCTTCTTAGTGCTTCACTAGTATTTCCAAACACAAGTATAATTGTTTTTGGTCTTATATGTTTTATATCATTATTCATTTATAAGAAGATTAATAAGAATAATGTAAATATAGTATGTGTCATAGCTTTAATTGTTATTTTAATAAGCAATTTTTATGAAACCAGTTATTTAAATTTAGTTATAAATAGCAATACTAATTTAGATGGACTAGATTACTTACTTGGAAAGGGTAGTGCAGGACTTAATGCATCATGTACACTTCTATCTCTTGCAAGTTATCTTTACTTATCTACTAAAGACTTTTATAAAAAAGAAATACCTTTATATAGTTTTCTTATTTATAGCATCTTAATGGTTATTTATTTAAGTTTTATTGGTGATATTAATAGCTTGTTTGTTAGATTACTTTCTAATGGAACTATCTTTAGTTTAGTGTTTGTAAGCACAATGGGAAGTACTAGTTCATATACTAAAAGAGGAAGAATATGTTATGCATTAATTTTAGGAATCTTAATGTTTATTTTATCATTTAGCTTTCCATCACTTGCAGTAATTAGTGCAATATTCTTAGTAAGTATCATGCATAAATATATTGATAAACTATTAAAATAAAGTAAAATTCTACCTAAATGGTAGTTTTTTTATGAAAAAATGCGAAAATTTGCAATTTTTGACAAAAAAATAAAGGAAATAGGCATGTTATGGGTAATAAATAATATATAGAGGGTTTATTTAAGGTGATATATGTGGCAAGGATTGCAGAAGAAGATATAAATAATATTAGAAGTAATGCTGATATTGTCTCTATAATTGGTTCTTATATTAAATTAGAGGCTAAAGGTAAAAATTATTTTGGGATATGTCCATTTCATAACGATCACAACCCTAGTATGAGTGTATCACCAGATAAACAAATATATACATGCTTTGTATGTGGAGCAAGTGGTAATGTCTTTAGTTTCGTTCAAAATTATGAAAACGTTTCCTTTATTGAAGCAGTTAAAATAATTGCTGATAAAATTGGCTATAATATTAATATAAATATAAATGAAAATAGAGCAAATCAAAAGTACTATGACATGGTAAGTCTTGCAAGTAAGTACTTCGTTAATAATTTAAATGGTTCAGGCGGTGATGCCGCGAGAAAATACCTAATTAATGAGCGTCATCTAGATGAAAAAACCATCGAGGAGTTTAATATAGGTCTTGCTTCTAATGATAACAATTTAAGTAAGTTACTCAAAAGTAAAGGATATAGTGATAAAGAAATTATTGATGTATCCCTAGCAAGTTTTGGAAGTACTGGCCTCTTAGATTTATTTAGAGGAAGAATTACTTTTCCAATAAATAATGATAAAGGTGAACCTGTTGCTTTCTCAGCAAGAATTTTTAATGGCGAATCAGATAGCAAATACATAAACTCCAGGGAAAACGTTATCTTTAAAAAAGGCAATATCTTGTTTAACTATGATAAATGCAAAACAGAAGCATCTAAAGAGAAAAAAGTTATATTAGTCGAAGGCCAGATGGATGCAATTAGAGTTTACTCATCTGGAATAAAATACGTCTGTGCATCACTTGGAACTGCTTTAACTGATGAACACATCAAATTACTTAAAAGACTTAATGCCAAAATCATCCTATGTATGGATAATGACAAAGCAGGTGAAAAAAGCACCCTAGCAAATGGTGAAGCACTTATTAAAAATAATCTAGAAGTTATGGTTGTGAGGTTGTCTGGAGAAAAAGATCCAGATAGTTACATCTTAAAATATGGTGTGGACGCTTATAAAGATGCGATTAATAGTGCTATAACATACTTTGACTTTAAAATGAACTTGCTTAAAAGTGAAAGCAATTTAAACAAAGCTGATGAACTAGCAAATTACATTAACTCCGTTATTGAAGAACTTAATAAAAGTGATGACGATATCCTAAAAAGCGTTACCATCAGTAAACTAGCGAGCGAATATAACTTAGATAAGAAATTATTAGAAAGTAAACTTATTAAAAAAGAACCTGTCAAATTAGCACCGGTCAAAATAAATAAAAGAAAACTCAGCCGTAACGAGAAAAGCGCCGAAGCCCTTATCAACATTATGATGAGTGATCCTAAATACATAAAGTTATACGAAAAAAGATTAGGCTATATTCCAGATAAAACTTATCGGCTTATTGCTAATGACATTTTAGCGTACTATAAATTACATAATGCATTTAACGTAGCCGATTTTATATCATATACTGAAAGTTATCCTTATAGTGATTTAATCTTAAAAATACTAAGTATTGAAGATTATGATCCGGATGACTTCGAAATGCTTATCAAATATATTAAAAAGTGGGATAATGAAGAAAAAATCAAAGAATTAAAAGAGGAAATAAAAAAAATAACAGATATCAATGAGAAAGAAAGAATTAATGATTTAATAATCAAAATAAAACGAGGGAGTGAAGATTATGAAGAAAATTAAAGAAGTCAAAACATTTGACGAAAGAAAGGAAGAACTACTTGTATTAGGTAAAAAAGAAGGATTTATTACATTTGAACAACTTGCTGAAGCCTTAAAAGGATTAGATATTGATAGCGATGCATTAGACGAATTATATAATCTCTTTATCGAAAATGGCATTACTGTAGTATCTGGAGAAGAAAATAGTGGTGTAGAAGCCGCAGGTCCAGAAAATGTTAAGGAGGAAGAAGTTGAATTACTAACAGATGAAGACTTAACTAAAGACATTAATATTAATGACCCAGTAAGAATGTACCTAAAAGAAATTGGTCGTATTAGTTTGCTTAGTCCAGAAGAAGAAGCAGAACTATCTATTCGTGTTGCTAATGGTGATGAAGAAGCAAAAAATATTTTAGCAGAATCTAACCTACGTCTAGTTGTATCAATCGCAAAGCGTTATGTAGGTAGAGGCTTATTATTCTTAGATTTAATTCAAGAAGGTAACATCGGTTTAATGAAAGCAGTTGAAAAATTCGATTATGACAAAGGTTATAAATTTAGCACTTATGCTACCTGGTGGATTAGACAAGCAATAACAAGAGCCCTAGCCGATCAAGCAAGAACAATTAGAGTTCCTGTTCATATGGTTGAAACTATTAATAAAATGGCTAGAATTCAAAGACAACTAACTTTAGAACTTAACCGTGAACCAACTGACGAAGAACTTGCTAAAAAAATGGGAATTAGTCCAGATAAAGTGCGCGAAGTTATGAAAATAAGCCAAGATCCAGTAAGCTTAGAAACCCCAATTGGTGAAGAAGAAGACTCTCATTTAGGTGATTTTGTTCCTGATGAAAGAAGTTTAAGTCCAGAAGAATATACGACTAATGAAATCTTAAAAGAAGAAATTAAAAGTGTATTATCAACCTTACAACCTCGTGAACAACAAGTACTAGAACTTCGTTTCGGTCTTATAGACGGAACAAGTTACACTTTAGAAGAAGTTGGAAAAAGATTTAACGTTACTCGCGAAAGAATTCGTCAAATAGAAGCAAAAGCTTTAAGAAAACTTAGACATCCTTCTAGAGCTAAGAAACTTAAAGACTTCATGGTGGATTAATATGAAAATTAGTAAACGATTAAAATCTCTTGCAGGACTAATAACTTTAGATGATAAAGTTGCAGATATTGGTTGTGATCATGCTCTTCTAGATATATATATGGTTAAAAATAATATTACAGAAAAAGTACTTATCGCAGATGTATCAGAAAACGCTTTAGAAAATGGTATTAAAAACGTTAAAAAATATCACCTAGAAGATAAAATTACTGCTAAATGCGGTAATGGTCTAGATGTTATAAATAACGATATAGACACAGTTATTATCTCTGGAATGGGTGCTTCTACTATAATAAAAATATTATCTAGTAGTAAACTAAATCAAATAAAAAAACTTATCATCCAGTCAAATAACGACCACTACTTATTACGTAGATTTCTAACTAATAAAGGTTTTTACATTGCCCATGAAGCAGTTATATATGATAATGGCAAATACTATATCAATATAATGTTCCAAAGAGGCTTTAAAAAATATAGTAAAAAAGAACTTATCTATGGACCAATCCTTATCGATTCCAATAAAGAATATTTTAATTACCTACTAAAAAAACAGACTGGCATCCTAGAAAACGTTCCTAAATATCGAATATTTACAAGAATGAAAATGCGAAAGAAAGTCTTCTTTTTAAAAAGACTAGGTAATACCAATGTATAAGAAAATTAAAAGATTAATTGATTTCTTTCTAGGTCTTATTATTTTAGCTCTAATTTGGCCAATTATCATCATTGTTTATATTATTTTAAAAATTGACTTAGGCGGCAAAATAATCTTTAAGCAAGAAAGACTAGGTCTTAACATGAAACCATTTATTATATATAAATTTAAATCTATGAAAGATGATACAACACTTTCTCATAATGAAAGAATCACTAAAGTTAGTTTCTGGCTTAGGCGAAGTGGATTAGATGAATTACCAAACATCTTTAACATTATAAAAGGAGATATGTCTTTTGTAGGACCCAGAGCACTTATGGCTCATGACGATACAATGCCAAAAGAATTTTTAAATCCCGAAAGATATAAAGTTAAACCAGGCGTATTTGGCCTTGCTCAATATCATGGAAGAAGAGACATCACCAACGATGCTAAACTAAAATATGATTTAGAATACGTTAAAATTGAAAGCTTTAAAGTAGACGTCAAACTATTCTTTCTAAGTATATATGAAGTAATAACAGAAATATTTGGATACTTTAAAAAGAGCAAATAAATGCTCTTTTCTTATGCAAAAATATAATATATTACAGTGCCTAGTACACTACCAACCATTGATAGTAACATTATCCAAATGAATATCTTCATTCCTAGGCTCTTCTTTTTTGATTTATATGCCATGCTTCACCTCATGAATCAATTATACTAAAAAAAATATTAAAATTAAAGCATTTATTATTTATTTTATATATGCTATACTTATTTTATTAGTAAAAGGGTTGTTGAATAATATGAAGGATTTTAAACGTATTATCATGTTGGTTTTGATTAGTTTATTAATACTAGTATTACTTATAATTTTTTATGCACTATATTATAAAAGTAATTTATTTTTAAATATCAGCGACATCACCGTAGTAAAAGTAAACGATGATAAAACAAGTTTTAATATCAATATTAAAGGCAATAGTAATGAAACCTTTAAATGCATTGCTTATAATGATATATCGAATGTTGAAGACTCTTCAAATAATGATTCTTGCACACTTACATTAAACATAAATAAAGACTATAAAATATATCTTAAAAATGATCACCGAAAAACCAAGGAAGTAAACTTAACTGATTATGTAGATAACATCCTATCATTCAACTTTGAAGAAGACATCATTTATATGGTTCTTGGTGACGAAAAAAGTTTAAAATACGATGAACTAGTTATTGATAAAAACAAAAAACTAAGCAAAATTACCTCAAGCAACGAAAACATAGTAAGCATATCTGATGGAACAATGAAAGCAAACTCATCAGGTGAATGTGAAATAAAAACCGGAAATAAAAGCATTAAAATAATCGTTACCGACATAATTGAAAAACCAACATACCATGAACAGAAGAAAGAAATTGTTCCATGTAACCAGTATAATAAAAGTGAAGCCGAACTCCTTGATAAACTACTAGCCTTTAAAATAAATGAAAGTGGTTATCAAACAAGAGCAGGTGCCGTCGAAGCAGCAAGATTCCTAACATTAGAATTCAAATACAGAATACCATACTTCTATGAAAATGGTAGAGTTCATCCAAGTGGCGTTCACTTTGCCGATGGTGAAGGTCGTTACTACAAAGTTGGCTTATACCTAGACGATTCTAAAAAAGATGATATCATCGCCTCATATAGAGGACCTGTTATTTGGGGATGCCCTTTAACAAATCTAGAACCAGCACCAGAATATGGTTACATCGTCGGAGCAAAAAAACCTAATGGCTTAGACTGTTCAGGATTTATCTCATGGGCTCTTAAAAATGCCGGATTTGATCCGGGAGACATTGGAGCAGGGGATAGTGCATATCCATATCAAATGACCAAATTAGGAGAATTCGTAAGCCTAACACCAGAACTAATTAAATCAGGAAAAATCAGAACTGGTGATTTAATAAATTACTGGGGCCACATCGGTATGATAATTGGTATTGATGAAGACAATATCTATGTTGCTGAAAGCCTACCAAATCTTGGCGGTGCCGTTGCTAAAAGATATTCCAAAACAAACATTAGAAATACCTTTACTCATGTAGTTTTAATGGATAAATATTACGAAAAAGATGGTAACCTAACAGATATGTGGTCTTAAACAAAATAAAAATTATATACTTAATTAGGAGAACGCTATGAAATTAAAAGATAATAGCAGTACCTTTCTAATTAAGTTTTTATTTGGCCTTCTAGTAATCGCATTTCTATTTGGCAGCTACATCTTTCTAAATCTAGATACAAATGTTAAAGAAGGAATCATCACTAGTTTAAGTGATATAAAAACATCTATCTTAGAGCCCCAAAACTTCATAATCAACCACATCATAATTCTATGTGTCTTATTCGTATTATCATTATCTGTCTTTGGCAGCATACTAGTAATATTCTATAACTTCTATGAAATAGCATCTCTCGGTTTCTTTATCGCTTCTATGATTAAATATAAAGGCATTTCCGGTCTTTTATTTGGTACAGGTGTATTTATATGTAATAAACTAGTTTGGCTTCTAATAATCAGTTATTTATGTATTATAAGCATAACTTATGGTATATCATTCATCCAAAAACTTCACACTGACAAAAGTATGTTAATCATTAAACACATCAAAAGATTAAGTATCCTTTTAGGTATAACAATCATAAGTGAAATACTAATCTATTTTCTAAGCAATAAAATCCTAAGCCTTTTGCTTTTTCTTCTATAATTTGCTATTATATATATGTGATATTTATGGAAAAAGTTGTAATTGGAATGAGTGGTGGAGTCGACTCATCAGTAGCTGCCTACCTACTAAAAAAAGAAGGATATGAAGTAATCGGTTTATTTATGCGTAACTGGGATGCCATGGTTAATGGGGACGTTTTTGGTAACCCAACCCTTAATGATAATATTTGTCCTCAAGAACAGGACTATAATGATGCCTTAGAAGTATGTAATAAACTAGATATTCCTCTTCATCGCATTGACTTTGTTAAAGAATACTGGGATAACGTTTTCGAATACTTTTTAAGCGAACTAAAACTAGGTAGAACCCCTAATCCAGACTTAATGTGTAATAAATATATTAAATTTGATTTATTTATTAAAGAAGCAAGAAAACTTGGTGCAGATAAAATCGCTACTGGTCACTACGCTAGAATAATTGGAAATAGATTATGTAGAGGAGTTGATTTAAATAAAGATCAAACCTACTTTCTAGCACAAGTCCCTGTCGGTCAATTTAAAGATGTATTATTTCCAATCGGCCATTTAACTAAACCTGAAGTAAGAAAAATAGCAGACGAAGCCGGTATACCAACTGCTAAAAAGAAAGACTCTACTGGTATATGCTTCATTGGAGAACGTAACTATCAAAAGTTTATCTCTAACTTCTTAAAACCTAATCCAGGGGATATTATTGATATTAAAACTGGTAATGTTATCGGTACTCATCAAGGTCTTATGAACTATACAATCGGTCAAAGAAGGAACGTTGGTGTATCTGGTAACCTAGAAAAACACTTTGTCGTTGGTAAAGACGTCGAGAAAAACATTCTATACGTTTCATTCGGTGATGATCCAGAAGAACTTTATTCAGATGCTTGCTTAGTAGATAACGTAAACTTCATCTCGCCATCTAGACCAGCATTTTGTACTGCAAAATTCAGATATCGTGGTAACGATTACGAAGTAATCCTTGAGTATTTAGAAAATAATAAAATACTAGTAAAATACCCAGAAAAAGTAAAATCAGTTACCCCTGGTCAAGCATGTGTATTCTACTTAGGAGAACAATGTCTAGGTTCAGGAATAATTAAGACAGTAATGAAAAATGGTGAAAACCTTTGGTATTTATAAATAATCAATTAAATAAAAATATAGCCTTTAATTTTAGGCTTTTTTAATGCCAACTTACTTGACAAGTGAACGTAAACTGGGTACAATAATAATGTAAACAAAATTGAATAGGAGAGATTAAAAATATTATGAAATATTTAAATGATATATTACAAGAATTAGGCATCTCTAAAGTTAGACTTGCCAAGTATTTAGGAGTTAGTAGACAAATGGTTTATAACTATTTAGAACTACCTAATTTAAGCAAATGGCCAAAGGAGAAAAAGATATCTTTACTTAAACTATTAGATATTGAAGATGGTGATGAAGAAACTATTAAAAATATTAAAGTTACTACTGAATACCTAATGGAAGTAGAGGATAGGTTAAGTAAAGGATTAAAAGATAACATGCAAGGGGAGTACCTTGATTTAAAAGGATTAAAGAAAGAAGAGCAACAACTAGTAAGTGATATTTCTTTCTTAATTAAAGAAAAATTACTTGATACAGACGATCATGAAGAAAGTTATTATGCACTACTTTATATGTACCGTTTACTTCAATCTATTGAGAACATTCCAGAAATTAAATATATGCTTGCTTACATGAGTAAGGCAGCTGGGTTTACTAATCCAAATGAATTTAAATTTAACGAAGATAAACAGTTTATGTTTGAAGGAATCATTCATTCTGCCTTTACCCTTTACAATAGTGGAAATGCAAGTAAGAATAGGGTAATTGAATCCCACAATAGATTCGTTCAAGAAATTGAAACTCGTAAAGAAGAAAAATTATCTCGTACTCAGCAACTTAATACTGTTAAGGTTCAAGCTCTACGTGAACTCGGTTATACTGAGATTAACACAGAAAATGCAGCAGAAGTTTACGAAAAGATTTACGAAATTGAATCTCGAAAAAAGAATTAAAAAAATAACCACTTCCCCTACTTTAAATTTTCACATAAAAAGGGGAGTGGTTTTAATAAAACAATCTATATATTATTAACTTATTAGCAAAGAATTAATTATAGGTAACATAACTAATAATATAGTTATAAATATATTCTTAAAAGATAATAATTAATAAGAGTATGATAGATTACAAATTTATATATTTATAATTTAATAAAATTTAGTCATAAATATCTTATAAATGAATTTATTGATTTATAGTTAAATCATTAAGGTATACAATTTATAATCTTTTTTAAGTTTTAACATAACTTCCTATAATGTATGTTATGTTAACTCTTACTTCTAATAATAATTTTGGCTGATTTATAATATAATCCCTTATTAGTAAATCATTAATCTTTATAAACTAATTATTAATAACTTTTAACTAAGTTATTTTTTTATTTCTAAATTCATTTTATATTTATAATTAATTACTCTTTATAATATATTAACTTCTTGATTCCTGGTATATATTTATTATTTTTGATTATTAATTATTATATTAATATACGTACATATGTACTCGGGCATATAATATTTTATATTTTACTACTCTTTTCCCTTCTCCTTATATGTGTACAGTTACTTTACATATAGGTTAGGTAAGGATAAAAGTTATAAAACCAATAATAATACCTAAAATAATTCCTTTAATTACTGATGACTTATTATATTTCTCAGTTTCTTTAAATATATCATTAATAGATATACTTATCATGATACTAGCAGTCATAAGTAAAATAATACTAATTAATGTATTAGACATATATTTATATAAAAATATATAAGCAAGAATTGCTCCAAGCGGCTCAGATAAACCACTTATCAGAGTATTAAATAGTGCTTTACCTTTAGACCTAGTACTATAATATATTGGAATTGCAATAGCTATACCTTCAGGAATATTATGAAGCATAATTGCAATACTATACTTTAAACCTATTTTAATATCTATACTTGAACTTAAAAAAGTTAAAATTCCCTCTGGCAAGTTATGAAGCATTAAAGCAATCATTGATAGTATACCTAATTTATACAAACTCCCCTTCTCTTTTTTAGATTTACTAATTTGCTTACCTATCAAACTATTTAAAATGTATCCCAGAAACATTGCAATAATTAAAATTAAAATAGCAAGGAAAATATTATACTCTTTTTTTAAATAAAAGAAACCTTCTGGAATCAAATCAGTAATAGATATTATCATCATTATTGTCATCGAAAAAGCAAGTGATGCCCCAATAAAATCACTTGTTTTAGACGGCTTAATATAAATGAACAAATATCCAATAAGCGTAGATAAACCAGCAATTAAAGATATTATAAATGGTAAAAATATTTCTTTCATAATAAAATATATGCCATCTTATACCATTATTTTCCATTTATTAAACGAATTATAAAACTAATTTAGTACATAATAAGTATAGGAGGTAAGATATGAAAAGCAAAAACAAAGCTAAGTCTAGAAATTCAGCTAGAGAATCAGCAAAAAACAACTCTGGAAGTAAAAACTCTGGATGTCATAATGAAAACAACGCACGTTAATCTTTAGGAAAATATGTTTCATAGTCACTCTTTAATTTATTATTAGTCACATGTGTATAAATTTGAGTGGTACTTATATTTTCATGACCAAGAAGTTCTTGAATAATTCTTAGGTCCGCACCATTTTTTAATAAATGAGTTGCAAATGTGTGTCGTAAGGTATGAGGAGAGATGTCTTTCTTTATACCTTTTTTTAGTGCTTCTTTTTTTATAACTTTAAAAATAAACTGCCTACTTATTTTATCTCCCCTGTTATTTATAAAAACATAATCCGTATGTTTCTTATTAATTAATGGTCTATAATTGTTCATGTAATCATTCATAATATTTACAGCATAATCTCCTAGAGGAACAATTCTTTCTTTACTACCTTTTCCCATAATTCTAATTAGACATTCTTCACTGTCATAATTAGGAGTTTTTATGTTAACTAATTCACTAATTCTAATCCCAGAAGAGTATAAAAGTTCTAAAATAGTCTTATTGCGATAATCATAAGGTGATTTAACCTCAACATCTAATAACTTACCTACTTCTTCCTCAGTTAAATATTCTGGCAAGTGTTTAGTAAGTTTAGGTCTAGATACCTTATCAGCTGGATTCACACTTACTATTCCTCTTTTAATATTATAATTAAAATATGACTTAATCGACGTTATTTTATGAGCTACAGTAGTACTTTCCAAGTTTTTAATATATTTTAAATACTTTTCTAAATCTTCAGTATCAGATTCTAAAATATCTTTCTTTAAAAACTCTTCATATTTATTTAGATCATTCATATAAGCACCTACCGTATTATCACTATAGGCTCGTTCATATTTTAAATAGTTACGATAGTTTTCTAGATTTTCATTCATATATCATCACAATTTAATTATACATTTGTCTTTAGTTTTTTTCAAATATAATATATAATATTAGTTGGAGGAAAAACTTATGGAACTACTTGCAAATATTTTAAGACCAGAAAAGTTAAGCGACGTTATTGGGCAAAGTCATCTTGTTGGTGATGGTAAAGTTATAAGCAATCTCATTCATAATAAGGTTCTTTTTTCAGTGATTTTATATGGACCTCCTGGAACAGGTAAAACGAGTATTGCTAGTGCCATAGTTCATGAACTTAATATGACCTATAGAACACTTAATGCCGTAGTAAACAAAAAGGAAGACTTTGATATTGTTATTGAAGAGGCTAAAATGAATGGCTTAATGATCTTAGTTATAGACGAGATTCATAGAATGAATAAAGATAAACAAGATATATTACTTCCATATTTAGAAAGCGGTTTAATTACTATTATTGGTCTTACAACATCTAATCCATATCACTCAATTAATCCAGCAATTCGCAGTAGATGTCAGATATTCGAACTTAAGCCATTAAGTACCGACGATATAATTATAGGACTTAAAAAAGGAATTCAAAAACTAGAAGATATTACAATAGATGATGACACAATTAAAGTCATAGCAAGTTATTCAAATGGTGATTTAAGAAGTGCACTAAACCTTCTAGAAGTTTGTTATTATAGTTCTAGTGATAAAAAGGTTACTAAGGAAGTTGTAACTTCAGTTAATGGTAAAGTTCCCCTATTTGCTGACAAAAATGATTCTGGTTATTATGATACAATTAGTGCCTTTCAAAAATCCATACGTGGTAGTGATGTAGATGCTGCCCTATACTATTTAGCGGTCCTTTTAGAAGCGGGAGATCTTGATATCATTTTTAGAAGAATGAGCGTTATTGCTTATGAAGACATTGGCCTAGCTAATCCTGGAATTGGGCCTAAAGTGCATGCTGCAATTGAAGCTGTCAAGCTACTTGGTATGCCAGAAGGAAGAATTCCATTAAGTGTTGTTGTAACTGAAATGGCTCTATCTCCTAAAAGTAATACTGCACATATAGCACTAGATAGAGCTATTAATGTAGTACGTAAAGGTGGTGCTGGTAAAGTTCCTAGCCATATTAGAACAAATAGTCCTCAATATAAATATCCACACGACTATCCTAAATATTATGTTAAACAACAATACTTACCAGATAATCTAGTTAATACAAAGTTTTACAGTCCACACTTTAATAAATATGAAAATGGCCTAAATAAGGTCAATGAGGAGATGAAAAAGTAATGAAATGTGTAGTTATAGGTTCAGGGGCATTTGGCTTTGCTATCGCTGTTAATTTGCTTAAAAATGGTAATGATGTAACAGTATGGTGCAGTAGTAAAGATAAATTAAATGAAATACATTGTGAAAAAGAAATTATACCTGGTATTAAAATACCTACGGAAATGAAATTTACTGATAGTATCAAAGATGCTGTAATAGATGCTGATGTTATTTATCTAATGACAAGTGCTAAATATATTGGTGATGTAACAAAAAAAATTAATAAATATGCTAAAAAAGATGCAGTATACTGTATTGGTAGTAAAGGAATTGAACAAGGAAGTTGTGAATTTGTTCATGAAGTATTTAAGAAGAACTCTAATAATAGCAATTATGCAGTTATATCAGGCCCAAGCTTTGCAGTAGATTTAGCAAGTGGCGAACCAATTGGCTTTAGTTTAGCAGCATCTAATAGAAGAACTTCTAAATTAATAATTGAAACCCTATCAAGTAATAGTGTTAAATTAAGAAAGAGTTCTGATATGATAGGCGTTGAACTTTGCGGTTCAATTAAAAACGTTATTGCAGTAGCAGCTGGTATTATTACCGGTCTTGGTTATAATGAATCAACTAGGAGTTTCTTAATAGTTGAATCAATGCATGATATTAAATGGCTTATAAAAGTTTTAGGTGGCAGAAAGAAAACAATACTTAGTTTTGCTGGTATTGGAGATTTACTTCTTACTTGTACAAGCGTTAAAAGTAGAAACTATTCTTATGGTATTCTTTTAGGTAAGAAAGACTTTGACGGAGCTAAAAAATATTTAGAAACCACTACAGTTGAAGGATATTATACCCTAAAAAGTATCTATACCCTACTTAATCGTAAAAAAATAAAAATGCCAGTAGTTGATTTAATATATAGTATAGTTATGAATAATGACGACCCAGAAAAACTAGCAACATTCTTAATTAATAAAGACTAAGTAAATCCAGTATCCATGATTATCATAGATTAGATTTAAAAAGTGCAAGTACATAAAAAAATCTCATTTATTTTGAGATCTTTTTTTATTGTTTATTCATTTATTTAAATTCACGGATATCATGAAACATAAATGTAATTTTATCAATCGTTTTATCTGTATGATAATGACCACAATACCACAATTTGTAATCGGTTTTATCTTCTATTTCATCAAGAAAATATTCAGTAGTATAATCTACAGTACTTTGATCTATTTCTGCTAAAAACATTTCTCTAGGAAGATATTTATAAGGACATGTATGAGATAAAATAATATCAATTTTATTGTTTCTTTTACTTAAAACATCTCTAACTTTATTTTTGGTTTCTTCATTAGGTTGTTCACTTTCATACCAGTTATAGCCTCTAGATAATCTATAATATTTATCAACACTGTAAGCTCCACCTATAACGAGAACACTTTTACCATCAAAGTCATATACTTCACCATCTTTTGCAAATAATATATTAGGATACTCTTCTTCATAATAAACTAATCCTTTATGAAAAGTTTTAGTTTTATATGATTTAATATTTTCAGGTCTTTCTTCATGATTTCCATGTATGCAAAATAATGTAATTGGGCAAAGCCTTTTTAAGCTTTCTTTTAAAGGTACATCCTTTTCATTTGCAAAATAATTTATTCCAGCATCTCCGAGAACAATTAATATATCATCTAATGTTGTATTATCTGTATAGCAAAAATATAAAACATCTCTGAAATCAGCATGTTTATCTCCAGTAATATATATCATCAAAACCGCAACCTTTATTTATTTATAATATCATTAATTACATATGATGCACAAAGTAAACCAGATACTGCTGGCATATATGCTATAGTGCCTAATTTAGCCCCATTTTTCATTACTTTTTCATCACTTGATACCACTTTAAATTTAGTCCGTATCTTTTCTTCTTTTATCTTCTTACGGATTATTTTAGCTAGAGGATCATATGAAGTCTTATCAATTGTCGTTATTTTAAATCTGGTTATATCCATCTTATTAGCTGTACCCATAGAAGAAATTAACTTATATTTATCTGCATTCTTTATAAGAAGTATCTTTAAATTCAAATCATCACATGCATCAATAACATAATCAAAACTATCTATATTAAGTAAAGAAAAATTATCCTCTCTAATAAAATGATTAATAACCTTTAAGTTAACATCCGGATTTATCTCTAGAGTTCTTGCTTGTGCTACTAAAGCTTTAGGTCTTCCTATAACATCCATCTTAGATATTATCTGCCTATTTAAATTGCTAAGCTCTACTATATCACCATCTACAATTGTTAAGTTATAAATGCCTGATCTAACCAACGTTTCTAAAGCATAGCCTCCTACTCCTCCTAAACCAACAATTAAAACATTTGCTTTCTTTAATTTATTTACATCATCTTCACCAATTAATGTTATTAATCTCTCGAACATATATTCTCCTTTATATATATAATAAAACCTAGAAGACAGCCGCAGTGATAAAAACCCGCGCGCACGCAAGGTGGGCATCACATAGACAGCTTTAGGAGCCTAGGCTAGCTAGTTTTCAACACCACTGCTAATTAGATTCCCTATATTCACCATTAGTCGGTTTTATATTTGACCATCTTCTAGGTACTTTAATTATATCATTATTATTGTATTATTAAAAGTTATTTTTGTATTTTTGACATATTTTATAAGTTTTGTTCCTTATTCTTAATACAATCGTTAACTTTATTAATAAATTCATCTATAGAGCAAGTAATTGTTTCTTGTTTACCATATTCTCTATAACTTATTTGATTATTATCTTTTTCATTATCACCAAGAACAAGTGTTAGAGGTACTTTTTTAGTTTGACTTTCTCTCATCTTATAACCGATCTTTTCATTACGATCATCTATCTCTACTCTTACGTTGTTATCCTTTAAAAGTTTGCATATTTTATCGGCATATTCTAAATGTAAGTCAGTATTAACTGGAATAATATTAATTTGTAAAGGAGCAAGCCATAGAGGAAATGCGCCTTTAGTTTCTTCAATTATAAATGCCGTAAATCTATCAAAAGTTCCAAAGATAGCTCTATGAAGAACTACTGGTATTTTTTTCTCACCCTTATTATCAATGTAAGATAATTCAAACCTTCTAGGAAGTAAGAAGTCTAACTGACAAGTTGATAATGTAACCTCAGGCCCAACGGCAGGTTTAACCTCAACATCTAATTTAGGCCCATAGAACGCTGCTTCACCTTTAGCTTCAAAATACTCAACACCTAAGTCATTAAGTACTTCTCTAAGCTTATTTTCAGCCATATCCCACATTTCATCATCATCAAAGTATTTTTCTTTATCTTCTTTATCCCTTAAAGATAATCTAAATTTATAATTTTTAATACCAAAATCTTTATATACGTCTAAGATTAGACTTACAACTTTTTTAAATTCATCACCAATTTGTTCAGGTGTTACAAATAAATGCGCATCATTTTGACACATGCATCTAACTCTTTCAAGTCCTTTAACAGCACCACTTGCCTCATATCTAAAGTCAGTTGCAAATTCACCAATTCTAATAGGTAAATCTCTATATGAATGTAACTTATTTTTATAAACAAGCATATGATGAGGACAATTCATTGGTCTTAAAACAAATTCTTCATCATCAACTTTCATCATTGGAAACATATTTTCTTTATAATGATCCCAGTGTCCGCTAGTCTTATATAGATTAACTGTACCAACACATGGAGTATATACATGATTATACCCTAACTTTTGTTCCTTATCATAGATATAATTTTCTAGTTGTTTTCTAATAATTGCTCCATTTGGAAGCCATAAAGGCATACCAGCACCAACTAATTCATCAGTCATGAATATTTCCATATCCTTACCAATCTTACGATGATCTCTTTGTTTAGCCTCTTCTATTTCAGCAAGACAATTATTTAAATCTTCCTCATTAGTAAAGCAAACACCATAGATTCTTTGAAGCATCTTATTTTTAACATCACCCTTCCAGTAAGCACCACTTACTTTTAAAAGTTTAAAATGTTTAAGTTCTTTTACAGTTGCTACATGTGGCCCACGGCAAAGATCAGTAAAGTCACCTTGAGTATACATTGAAATAACTGTATTATTTTCATCCATACGGCTTATCAAATCAATTTTATATGGGTCATCTTTAAACTTTTCTAAAGCCTCTTCTTTAGATATTTCTTCACGAACAATTCTCTTACCATCTTTACTAATTTTTTTCATTTCTTTTTCAATCTTAGGTAAGTCATCATTTGTTAAAGTAACATCTCCTAAGTCAATGTCATAGTAGAATCCTTCTGTAGTTACAGGTCCTACCCAGAATTTAGCATTTGGATATAAATGCTTTACAGCTTGTGCTAGTAAATGAGCACAGCTATGGTTTAATACGTGAAGTTCTTCATTTTCTTTAATATTTATCATAAAATCCTCCTTCTTAGTTAAAAAAAACTCCTGCCACAATTAGCAGGAGTGCATAAACACGGTACCATCCATTTTTACCTTTATTTAAGTAACGGCTCATCACCGGGGTTCTTTTTCAAGACCAGTTCATAGGTAGTAACAAATACTCTTTTCTTAAGTTATCTTTCACCATCATAACTTCGCTTAATAAGATTAAGAATAATGCCATGTCCTAATCAAAACTTTTTTAACTAACTTCAAGTCTATCACAATTTAACTTACATTTCAAGCCCTATACAATTAATTCTCGTTTATATCACGATGATAACTGCATTTTTCATTAGAACACTCAAGCTCTTCTTTATCACCAGCTGGTTTTATAATAAGACTACTCCCGCATATTGGGCATTCATTTTTTTCTACAAAAATATCATCCTTATAAGTATCAATAATATCTCTAAATACTTTAGATGTATTTTCTTCTGTTACAACTAAATATACTCTTTTATTAGTATTTCTAATAATATTTGCTAAAGTACGGTATTCATTATAGATTGCTGGCTCTATCTCTATTATTTTATTTAAAATAACATTATTGATTAGCTCATTTGGATAACCACATAATCCTTTTTCAGTGTTTATTATAAAAGTATAATCTGAATTATATATCTTAGTGTCATTTATTAAAATAAACTTTGTATTAGGAACATCAACATTATCGCTAGAATATCTACCTGCAATAGTAATGCTACCAGGTAAACTCTTAACTATATTTATTAATTTATCTTTAATATCATCTTTATTTTTAACTCGTATAATACCTATAGAAGAAAAACTATCACTTACTTCTACATTCTTATCATAATAATTATTTGTCATACTAATAACTTTCTTAGCAATTTCATAAAGTCTAAAATTAATTGGTTTATACGGAAGAAGAGAAATTTTAATATCAGGATAATACTTCTTAATATTTTTAATATACTTAGGATTAGTCCCACTATTTAGATAAATGCTTTGCCAATCATCACCTAAAAATAATAAATTAGCACCCGTTATATTTTTAATCTTTTGAATTAACTTAAACTTAGAAGTAGTTATTTCTTCAAAGTTATCTAAAATTATAAATTTATAATTTAAATTATCTTTAAGATTATCTATTATTTTATAAGTCTCATTACTGAAATCACTTGAAATATTATACTTATCATATATAGGTTTTAAAAGCTCCGCAAATTTACGTTCACTTAATGTCTGGTTAAATTCTTCTAACGGTTTATTCTCTTCTATTAAAGCCTTAATCGTAATTAACATAGTTTCTTTTAATGAAGGTATTAAGTTAGGATTTTGCTTTTCTAATAATTCTAAAAGAACACTAGCATCCTCTAAAGCAAACTTAACACCAGCATCATATAACTTAGTATATAAATTATTAATAATAGAACCATTTTTCTTTTCGTAAGCATAACACTCAACTAACTTAGTATGACTATTTTCATAATCGCTTCTAATCTTATCAACTGTCTCTATATAACTATCTTTAAAAAATACTGGCCTCTCACCTTTTTCATCTAACTCAAAATAAATAATATCTATATCATTATCTAAACTAATTACATTAAATATCTCATTATCTTCTAAAATATTCTTAATCTTATAATTAACTTTATTCTCAGTAAGAAAATCAGTAATATTTAAAATCGCTGGACTACTTACTGTTTCACCCTTAAGTGTCTTTAAATTCAAACTATCGAGATAATCATTATAAGAATTTTTATCACTAAACGCTAAAGAAGAATATGTATTTTGATGATAATGTAATAAATATAAAACTAAATTTCTAGTATAATTATCATCCTTTAAGTTATTAGATAATTCTTCATCTATTACTTTATTAAGTGGCACCTCTGTTGTTTTAATATCACTTAATGAATATATAAACTTATTTATTGGCATAACCCCAACATTAGGATAATCTTTAAGAGCATTCATATAACTCTTAGAATCCTTATTAGTATAAGTAAGAATTAATATTTCTTCTTCTAAAGTGCCTTCTAAAGAAGTTACATACTTAATCTTATCAGTAACATATTTAAGTTTATCATCAGCACTACTTACCAAAAGAAGTTCTTCACTAGGCACAGTAATAATATCATCTTGAATAGATGCATCACTACTAATCTCACCCATATCTTTAATTTTATTTTCTTTATCAAGCATTATTACTTTATCATTATGCTCTTTTATTCTAGATTCTGCTTCACTAACATTATTTTTAAGAGTATTATATTTACTTACTAAATCTTCATAAGAAGAAGACTTTTGATATTTCTTTAAATCTTCTTCTTTAAGATCGTTCATAAACGCTTTAGCAACATTTAAATAAGTATCTTTTATCTCATCTGGAATCGGCTTACTTTCATTAATAAAGAAATCATTATAGTTACTAATTAAGCCATTTAATATCTCTAATGCATCCTCTACTTCCCTTTTCATTTCTTTCTTCATAATCACTTTAACTATAATTAGTTATTTCCTTTCCATCTAGCAATAACATCACAGTTACTAGAGTATGGTAATGGGTTTGGTAAATCCATCTTAATAAGTAATGGTATCTTAAAAGCATTACCAAATGATACTAACGTACCAGACTGCAAAGAATTAAGTTTCTCAATAATATCACTTGAAACATTTGGAAGCATCTTTTCAATATATTCTAAATCTTTTGGATGTGTCATTTTAAGTACTAAGAAATTACTCATCTGTGCTACAACAGTTTCTGAAATATCAACTGGTCTTTGACTAATTAAATCAATAAGTACGCCATACTTACGGCCTTCCTTAGCAATACGTTCAAATATATTATAACCAAGAAGGAACTTATCATTATCTGCTACAACATATCTATGTGCTTCTTCTATAATTAAATGAAATGGAATAGATGCTCTAATCTTGCGTGACTTAGAAAAATCAAATATCATCTTACTAACAATCTTAACAATAACCTTCGCTAAATTATCATCAACATCTTCTAAATTAATATTAATAATTTGACTACGTCTATGATTTAATACGATTAAACTAGATATATACTGTTCTAAAGTAATATACTGCTTAATATCAAAATACAAAGCATTACGACTATTAATAATAGAGTGTAATCTAACCTTTAAAATAATTGCTGAATCTTGCATTAATCTATTATTTAAGAACCCTTCTCCAATTAAAGTAAACTCTAAAGCCTTCTCCATATCTCTTAATGTAAAGAAAGCCTGACTAGGAACCTCAATAGTACTTTCTAACTCTTCATTAAGATTTTTAGCAATATATTCATTAATAAGAACACTTTCACCAAACTCGCCCTTACTATCAATTTTAAAGCACTCACTAAATCTTCTTGTATAACCAATACCTTGAATCTCCGTATTCATATTAAATGCAGGTGTTTGACAAGATGAAATAATTGTAAAAATATCATTTTTCTTACCAGAAGCATTTTGATTACTAAATAGTACTGATTGAATAGCTTTAGCAATTAAGTGATTTTTAAGTTTCTCAGTAACTGCATCATTACGACTAAATAATTTAGCAAGCTTCATCATACGTTCAATAATTGTAAGCTGTGCATGATTATCTGCATTAAGTAAAAGTGCAACATCATCATTAGTAAATAAGAAAACAGGTAACTGAAATAACATATCCGTTTCTTCTGTTGGATTAGTCGTTAAAAACTTATATTGATATGCTGGATTAATCTTATTTATATCTCTAAAAGCATTCTTATACTCACCATAAGCATCAAAAATAAAAAGGTTTGCATTTTGCGCTAAGAAGTTTTGATTTAAAAATATGTTTTGTACTATCCTTGAAACTGAACAAGATTTACCTGAACCAGAGTTACCAAATATTGCTAAATGGTTTGAAAATAAATCATTAATATTTGCATAAATACTTCTATCTTTGTAAATCGGACTCTTACCAATATATAATGAGTTTTCATCAGCCTTACCCATTATAATATCAAGTTCTTCTTCATTAATTACTCTAAGAGTACTTGTTAAAGTAGGTTTTTTAATAGTACCTGCAATAAAACGAGTACCAGCAAACTCACCTAATAACTCTATCTTTACAGAGTTTTCATCAACATTCTTAACTTCACCCAAAAGTTTATCACCATTAGATTCAAATACAACATGTAAATTCATTAAATTACTAACAAGATTACCATCTTTATTAATTTCAACAACCGCAGTATTATCACTAATATACTTTATCTTTCCAAACATTTTATCCAACCTCTTTACTATAAAATTAGTATATCACACTAAAAAAAGGAAATCTAGATATTTCCCTTAATTTTAAATATAATAACTTCTAAGAGCACCATTTTCTAATGATTTTAAAAGCATTCTATTATTATAACTAACAACTTCTGTCTTATACCTTTCAATAAGCTGTGGATTAATTAACCCAGTAGTTAAAAACTTTGCACTTTCATTTAAAATAGGAATATCTTCAGACTGCAACTTTTCGATATCATTAACATCCCTACCATTAATAAGATTATCCAAAGAAGCAGAAGTAATAATATTATCAGCAACCTTATACCTATCAGTCTCTTCAATACTAAAGCCTTCACCTAAAACATTATGATTATATAAAGAAATAATCTTATCTGACATAGCTTCAATCATATTAAAAGCCGCAATTCTAGCATCTACACTAGAATGTAAATAAGAAATAAAAATATTCCCATAATCTTTACTAAATTTAAAAATTTCACTTATCTCATTTTCATGTTTATTAGTTACTTTTATTCTATCTAATCTTCTAACTCCATTTATATCCAAACTAATAATCTCTTTTAAAATATCCCGAATACTATCTATTATACTCATAAGTAAACTATGAACAGAACTTATCTCATCATTCTTTGAACTTACTATTTTTCTATTATTATCATCTTGTCTCTGCATTGTCTCTAAACTGCGTTTTAATGGATAAAGTTGTGATGATAACTTATGTAAAAGATTAACATCACTACTACTCATCTGTCCAGAAACAATACTTCTAATTTGCTCTTCTATAACAAATATTTTAGCTTTTAAAGTCATCATTTTCGAACCATAACTAGTAATTATATTAAAACTAGCATCATAATCAGTTTGTTTTTTACTAAGCATACCATAATACTCAAAATAATCACTTACTAAATTAGCAAGTTTAATATAAAGTTCTTCTACTTTACTAGGAAAAGCCTCTTCTTCAACTTTGAAATATGCTTTAAGTATAGGATCTGTATCATCTTTTACTGGCATAATATGTTTCATCTTATCCCTACTTTCTAATCTAATACTAATTTAGTTATCGCATTACATAGACATTTCCATCGATATCAGTTGCAAGAGCATCATACGATGACTCATCAGAAACTTGTCCAATAGAAACCACATTTTTTATATTTTCGTTTTTAATTTCCAACTCATCGTTCCATACACAATCTACACAAAAACTCTTTAAAGAGCCATCATCTTTCAAATAATAAAAGTACTGAAATCCGCCATTCCCAGCATAAACCAAAAATAAATCAATAACACCTTCATCAACCACAAAATCACTATACTTCTCAAGCCCATCAACATCAAATACTAACTTAAATTCAGGCGTAATAGTAGCACTAAAAGATTTTTCATATAAGAAACTAGTTCCCTTTTCAGTATATCTTCCGGAATTTTCAAGTAGATCATTAGGCATAGATGAACTAAAAAATTTTTTAAGCCCATTTTTTCTGTTTTTTAAATAATTGCTATATCTTACAGTTGAAGTTTCTTTTTCAGTGTTTGCATTGTTATTCGGCAAATTTTCATTATGCTTATTTAACGAAATCACGTTAGCAAAATATAATCCTCCAAAAACACCAAAGCATAATAATATACCAACCAAAATACCTATAATAGTTTTTTTCATTTCTAACCTCTTCTCTATTTTAATTTTAACATTTATTTAATTTCACTTCAAGAAAAAAAGACCCTAAATGTCTTTTCTCGATAAAATCTCTGCTGGTCTTTTACGCATGGTATTTGCTACTGGAATAAGTCCAACAATTATATTAAATCCAAAGCAAATAATAACCGAAATACCAATAGTAAATGGATTAAGAACACAGAAATCTGTTAAAAATTTAATCTGAGTAATATTATATAAAATATAAGTCATTAAGATAATACCACCTAAAGACGCAGTAAATGATATTGCAAGAATTTCACCTAAGAACATCTTATAAATATCTTTCTTCTTAACACCAATTGCTCTATAAATACCAATTTCTCTAATTCTAGATAAGAATGATGATCTTATCATTAAGAACACCTCAATTAAAGATATTACTATAATAACTGCCGAAAATATTAAAATTGCATTCGTCGCACTCTCATTATCCCTAATATATTCATTTCTTGCTATTTCATAAGTATCTCTTGCACTTATTTCTCTATTTTTTAACTCTTCTATTACAGTTTCCTTATCATTAGAACTAATTGTAATACTTCTAGAATTATTAATAAGTTGCATTTTCATCGTCTCTTCATTAGTTATATACTTACTTGTCTTACTAGATAAATAATAACCAACAACTTTTAATTTCTTATCATTAATTTTCTCATCTACTTTTTCATTTAATGGATAAGCATATCTTTGACTATAAGGAACTATAATCTCGTAAACATTTTCTGGATTCTTGCCTTCCTTTAAAGTATACTCTACGCTTCCCATATTAGAAAGTTCAAGAGCTTTATCCTCATTTAAAGCATTATTATATAAGATATTAGTAAACTCTTCTTCAAAAGCATAAACTGAAGGATTAGACGTATCCACTATACCGGTTACTATCATATCACTAGAATAATCTAACTTAATAATCTTACCAACAAATCCATTAATAGTATTAATACCTGCTTCCTTAGCATAACCATTATTTAAAACTTTTTCAGCAACAATCTTACTTATTGCTATCTCATTCTTATTTACAGGCATCATACCATATAATATATCTTCATTTTTAAGTAATTTAACACTAGCAAGAGAACCCATAACATATTCTTTTACACCAGTAGTTTGAAGTAAATTATTATACACTAAAGGTAGACTAACTAAAGAATCACCTGGCATAGCATAATTAATATCATCTATATTGATTACCTTATTATAATCTGCAACATTTAACTTATTAGTACTAATTTGAACATACGTATCATTGTACTTAATAAAATCTTTATCTTTTACTACTAAAGTTGCTGCAATTCTGCTTACACTAAATAAAATAAACATAGCTGCCGCCATATACCCAAGAAGTAAAAACTTCTTAAGTGGTTTATAATTAATAATCTTTTTAAAGCCACTTTTTATAAACGTTATCGGATTAAAAATACTAGAATACCTCTTCTTAAAATCTTTACTAATAATATTTTGAAAATCAAAATTATATTTTTCAGCATCCTCTTTAGCAATTGTCTTATAATGATCATCAATAAGTTCAATATTTGAATCCGTACCAATAACTTCTACTTTTTCTGGTCCTTCATTCTTTATATAAATATTACCATTTTGAACAACTAAAGTAATATTTAAATTAGTTTCCTTATTTTCATAAATTTGTAATTTTAAATTTTTATCATTAACTTCTTGATGCTTTAAATCTTTTAAATAAATATTATTTTCAATACGATAATCTAAACCATTCTTATTATCATTAGTATAATCCTTCTCAATTTTGCCATCTTCAATCTCAATAATACGATCAGCATAGAAATGTGCAAGTTCCGTCTCATGTGTAACTAAAATAACTAATCTATTTTTAGAAATTGCTTTAATAATATTCATAATTTCTAAAGAATTCTTAGAATCCAAATTACCAGTTGGTTCATCTGCTAAAATAATATCTGGATCCTTTACTAATGCTCTGGCAATTCCAACTCTCTGTCTTTGCCCTCCAGAAAGCATTGATGCTGGTCTTGATTTAAAACGATAAATATTAAGACTATTTAAAATATATTCAACTCTCTTTTTAATCTCATTTTTATCTTTAATACCAATCATCTTTAAGACAATCGCAACATTATCATATACAGACAAATTATCTATTAACTTATAATCTTGAAAAATATATCCGATATTTAAATTACGTATCTTATCTACCTTATAAGACCTTCTTGTACTTATCTTCTGCCCATTTACATAAATTTTTCCCTTTTTAATTTTATCTAAACCACCAATAACATTCAAAAGAGTTGTTTTACCACATCCAGAAGGACCTAAAAGAGCAACTAAACCTTTCTCCCCTAATTCTAAACTAGTATTATCTATAACGTGGATTTGATTTTTCTTACCCTTATTGTAATATTTATTTACTTTTTCTAGTCTTATCATTATTCTTCCTCCTCGTTATAAGTCTTAATCGCACTTTCTTTAAAGATAAATCTACCAAAACGAACACTTATTAAATAAGTTAGTGCAAATATCAAAATATAAATTAGAACATAATCTTTTATATTTAATAATTTTAAACTGCTTCTTAAAGAAATATCTATCATGCCATTAACTATCATATACACAAGAAGAGTAAGAATAATGAATGCTATATTTAAAATAGTATATAACTCTATCTTTAAGATACTCTTACAATTTTTCTTACTTCCACCAAGTATTCTAATAATTGTATAATAATTCTTACGTGATTTTAAAATTAATTTAATAATTAAATACGAAATAAAGAACATCGCCACAAGTATAATAATCATCAAAACTAAATTAATAATATTGTAAATATATGTCATTGTCGCACTTTCATTAATTAGCATATCTTTAACAGCATAAGTACTATATCCTAAATTTATTAAATCGTTTATCGTATCATTTATCTTAACTTCATCTTTAACAAATACACTAGTTTGATACTTATCTCTTATTAAAGTATTTCTAATTAAATTTTTACTTAAATAACAAGTATTTTCTTCATAGGAATACCCAGTTAACCTTTTAGAATTATACTTATTTAACACATGTTCTACCTTCAAATCAAATACCTTATTAACATACGTATTACTTAAAGATAAACTGACCATTTTAATAGGATAACTATTATTATTTAAATTCTCATTAACATAAATAGAACTATCATTAACACTATCAATATAAAATAAATTACAATAAGTATCCGCACCATTAACAGTTAAAGTTTGTGTAGTACGACTAATAACATAATTTAAAATAAACTCATTAATCATATTATCAGATACTTCTATAATAGACTCATAATCCAAATCATCATTAAAGATAATCCCAACAACCTTTAACTTAGTAGTATTATCTTGATAATTATACATAAACTCTTTATTAAGAATTTTCTCAGGATCACCTATTGTATTATTTTCTTTATTCATTTGGATAACAACTTCGTTATCTTTCTCTATATTTCTACCTAAATCAAGTTTTTGACTAGTTCTTTTAATAACACTACCACTTATATAATAATAATCCGAATATAAACTAGCACTTAAATCCTCCAAATAATCATCTTTCTGAATTCTGGAAATATTACCTAGTGCCTCTATTCTTTGATAATCCTCATCAGTAAATGGTGATTTATCACTCTTATTAATTATAATTCTACTTGTGTCCTTATTCTGTAAATATGAATTATTACCAACACGTTCTTCCTCATACTTATTTTCTCTAAGACCAGCCATCTCAGTAGTAATAGCTGCAAACATAAACAAGAACACAGCAAGAAGCAATAAAAATTTAGGAACAATATTAAACGTATTTCTAACACCTAACCTAAGTTTAGATAACGGTTTCATTTTCTTACTTTCCAAATTACCATCTGTTTTCACTTCATCAGTCTTAGTAATAATCTTATCTTCTAAAATTTTTCCATCAAACATTGTTATTTTTCTTGTCGCATACTTTTCAACCTGTTCATAGTTATGAGTTACAACAATAACTAATTTATCTTTAGCAGTAAGAGCAAGCGTTTTAAGTACACTTTCAGCAGCCCTTTTATCTAAATTACCAGTTGGCTCATCCGCAATAATAATTGGCGTATTCTTAGCAAGTGCTCTGGCAATAGCGACTCTCTGTTTCTGCCCACCAGATAGTTTAGACACTCTTGTATTCTTATACTTAGTAAGTTCTACCTCATTAATAAGCTTTAATATCTTAGGTCTAGCTTCCTTTTTAGTATATCCATTAATAAGCATAACTAGTTCAATGTTTTGATATACAGTATAACTTCCAACTAAATTAAAATTTTGAAAGATATTACTAATATACTCCTTACGATACTCCTCGAAGTCCTCATCTCCATAATGACTGGTTTCCTTGCCATCAATATACATCTCACCATCTTCATAAGTATCTAGCCCCGATATAACATTAAGTAAAGTTGACTTACCACTACCACTCTCACCAGTAATTACTATAAACTCACCTATATTAAACTCAGCATTAATCTTAGTAATACCTGAAGTTATAAGACCTTTATTATAATAATACTTGGATACATCTTTTAATTTGATCATAATACTCTCCTTCAAGTTTAATTATACTAAAGAAAAAACAAAAAACAACCATTTTGTGGTTGCTTTATGTCAAATATTAAGTTACTTTCTTGCATCTAACTCTCTTGTAATAATTTCTTTTGCTTTAACTGGATTAGCTTTACCTCTAGTTTCTTTCATTGTTTGACCTACAAAATAATCAAACATATTAGTTTTACCATTCCAGTATGCCTCTATTTGAGACGCATTATTATCTAAAATCTTTTTAATAATAGACTCTAGCTCATCATCATTATCTAGTTGTTTCATTCCATACTTCTCAATTAAAATATTTGGCTCTTCATTTTCTTTTAAAGTTAGAACAAACAACTCTTTAGCTTGTTTAGAAGATATCGTATTAGCTTCTAATGCCCTAACTATTTGAAGTAATCTTTCTGGAGTTAAGAATAAATCTTTAATATTAATGCTTTCTTTATTAATAACAGACATAATCTCCGTAGTAATCCAGTTAGATGCTATTTTAGGATTAATTCCTAAAAATAAACACTTATTAAAATAATCAGAAATATCCTTATTACGAACAAGAATCTTACCATCATACTCACTTAATCCATACTTTTCCATATAAGTTTTAAGTCTTTCATTAGGAAGTGTTGGTATCTCACTTTTTATCTCCTCAAGCCACTTAGGATCTATTTTAATTCTTGGAATATTAGGCTCAACAAAATACTTATAATCAATGCTTCCTTCTTTTTTACGCATACGTATAGTAGTATTAGTAGTCTCATCATATCTTCTAGTTTCCTGACATAACTCATCAGTTAAGCCATCATCTAATGCTTTAGTTTGTCTATACGTTTCATACTTAATCGCACTTGCTACATTACTAAATGAGTTAATATTCTTAATTTCTACTTTAGGTGTTACATACTCACCAGCTTCATTTTTAAGATTAACATTAACATCACATCTAATTTGTCCTTTCTTAGTATCAGCTTCTGAAATACCACAATACTTAAGACTATTTGTTAAATATTCTAAAAATTCAACTACTTCATCAGCACCTTCAAAACAAGGCGTTGTAACTATCTCGATTAATGGAACTCCTGCTCTATTATAATCTATTAATGAAAAGAAATCATAATGATCAAGTGATGCCGTATCTTCTTCTAAATGAATATCATGAATCTCAGCTATAAAAGGTTTTCCATTAGAAATCAGTTCTACATGTCCATTAATACCAACAGGTTTCGTAACTTGAGTAATTTGATACCCTTTAGGTAAATCCGGATAAAAATAATTCTTACGATCAAATACTAATTCATCAGGCTGAGTACACCCTAAAACCATGCTCATCTTTAAAGCCTTCTTAACTGCTTCTTTATTTAAATAAGGCATAATACCTGGAAAAGACATATCAATCTCATTAACATTAGAATTAGGCACTTCGCAGTAACTATTACGGCTAGGAGAAAAAACTTTAGAATTAGTAATAAGCTCACAGTGCAACTCTAAACCAATAATCGTTTTATACTTACTCATGTTTACCTCCTACAGTTTGTCCAGCATACCCTAGCTTCTGTTCCACACCATATGCAATATTTAATAAATCTTTATCCCCTTTAACTCTTCCAGTTAAGTTAAGTCCAACTGGCATATTATCTACAAAACCACAAGGAATAGTAATAGATGGGTATCCTCCAAAATTACCAATTAAAAGAGTACTAGCAACATCTTTCTTACTTTCAGTAATAACATCATTGGCAGCGTCTAAAAGCGGCGCTTTAAAACTAGCCGGCATAATTAACGCATCATACTTACTTAAAAACTCATTCATCTTATCAATTACTAATTGTCTTACCCTGCATGCATTTAGATAATATCTTTCTTGATTTTTTTCTTCTAAAACATAACTACCAATAACAAGTCTTCTCTTAATTAAAGAACTAAATCCTTTAGTACGATGATCCTTAATCATATCTTTAATATTATTCCCAACACCACGCATACCAAAATTAATTCCAGTATACATAGATAAATTACTAGTTGCTTCAGCACAAGAAATAATTGTATAAGCAGGGCCTAACGCATCAATTATCTTTTCATCTAGACTTTCTTCATAAACTTCTACCCCAAGCTCTTTTATTTTAGCAATATTTTCTTTAAACAAACTTAAAGTATTAATAACTTCTTCACTAGGGTTATCATAATATTCAATATTAGTAAGTTCTTTAATATAAAATAATTTTTTACCAGAAATATTTCCTTCAAGGCCAGAGGCTAAACTCTCTACAGTTTTTAAACTAGTCATATCCTTTCCATCAAAGCCTTTAATCGCATCAGTTACTATTGCAGCATCCTTAACGCACGTTGTAAATAAACCAACATGATCAAGTGATGATGCAAAAGGTAAAACCCCATATCTAGGAATAAGTCCATAAGTAGGTTTATACCCAACAACACCACAATATGATGCAGGCTTTCTAACAGAATCCCCCGTATCAGTTCCTAGAGAAAAGGGTACAATACCTAAGGCTACACTAGTAGCAGAACCAGATGACGAACCACCGGCTCCTCTAGTAATATTCCATGGATTCTTAACAACACCAGTGTGTCCTGTAGTACCAGTTCCACCTAAGCCAAACTCATCACATACCGTCTTGCCAATAAGAATAGCTCCAGCGTCCTTTAATCTCTTAATAACAGTCGCATCATAAAATGGTACATAATTAGCTAAAATATTAGACGAACCAGTAGTTAAAATATCCTTAGTACTAAACAAATCCTTAGCAGCATAAGGTATTCCATTAAGTGGACTTTCTTCATTATTAACATGTTCTGGATTATCAATTATAGTTACAAATGAATTAATCTCAACATTAGTCTCTTTAGCTTTCTTAATACTTTCACTAACTAACTCTTCACTATTTTTACTCTTTAATTCATCAATCATTACTCTACCACCTTTGGAACCTTTACTTCTCTTCCATCAACTTCACCAGTATTTCTAAGTAAGTCATCGATATCTACACTTTCTTCTGCAACATCCTCACGAAGCGTTCCTTCATATAAATTAAAAGGACTAGTAGCAGGATTAATACTAGCTAAATTAGGTATCTCATTAATCTTATCAATATTCTTATCTATAAACTTAAACTCTTCCTTAATAGATAAACTCTCCTCACTGGATAAACCAATAAGTAACTTATCAGCATAAGAAATTATCTCCTCTTCAGTAAACTCCTTCATAATCCTCCTTAAAATTCACAGTTACCAGGTGTTCTAGGAAATGGTATAACATCACGAATATTCTCAACCCCAGTTAGATAAATAATTAATCTTTCAAATCCCATACCAAATCCAGAATGATAACATCCACCAAACTTACGCAAATTAACATACCAATCAACAGCACTCTTATCTACACCAAGCTCACTCATTCTCTCTTCAAGTACATTAATATTAGTTTCTCTTTGAGATCCACCAATTAGTTCACCAGCACCAGGAACCTCTAAATCAACAGCAGCAACTGTCTTTCCATCATCATTAACTTTCATATACCATGCCTTAATATCCTTTGGCCAGTCAGTAATAAACACAGGTCCATTAAAATATTCAGTAATATATCTTTCATGTTCCTTAGCAATATCATCTTCATAAGTCGGAGTAAACTCCCATTTCTTATCAGCTTTAAGTAAAATATCAACAGCTTCATGATGCGTAATTCTTGTAAAATGTGAAGACACTAACTTTTCTAGTTTTTCTCTCAAACCTTTACTCACAAACTTATCAAAGAAATCAATCTCATCAGAACATCTCTCTAAAACATAAGACACAATATACTTAAGCATTTCTTCTTCAATATCCATAAGTCCAGCTAAATCACAGAACGCTATCTCTGGCTCAATCATCCAGAACTCATTAGCATGTGTTTTTGTATTTGAATTTTCTGTTCTAAACGTAGGACCAAAAGTATAAATCTTCTTATAAGCCATAGCAAATGCTTCACCATGTAACTGACCAGATCCAGTAATAAATGCAAGCTTACCAAATAAATCTTTAGACATATCTACACGTTTATCTTCAGTAAGTGGTAAATTATTTAAATTAAGCGTTGTTACCTTAAACATCTGATCGCTTCCCTCACAGTCAGCAGTAGTAAGTAGTGGCGTATGAACATATATATAGTTACGACTTTGAAAATAATTATGAATTGCATATGCTGCCACACTTCTAACTCTAAACACAGCATTAAATAAATTTGTTCTAGGTCTTAAATAAGCCATCTCTCTTAAAAACTCATTAGAGTGTCTCTTTGGCTGTATTGGATAATCTTCTGGGCAGTCTCCTTCTAACTTAATAGTTTTAACCTTTAACTCAAAATCTTGTCCAGCACCTTCTGATTTAATAATTGTTCCAGTAACCGTAATTGCACATCCAATATGAAGTTTTGCAATCTCATCAAACTCTTCTAAACTATTATCATAAACTAACTGCACATGCTTAAAACTTGTTCCATCTGAAAAATCAATAAACCCAAATTCCTTTTGCTTACGATGATTCTTAATCCATCCTTGAAGTGTTACCTCCTTATCCATATAATCCTTTATACCATCATATAAATCTTTTACATCTAGTTTCATCTCTATCCCTCTTTCTATATATTCATCTCTAGATATTCTGCTATATCATTTATATTAGACTTAGTCTCTTCCCCAGTTACATTATCCTTAATAATAACTTCATTATGTTCTAAATCTTTATCTTTCAAAATAATATCAAACTTAGCATTTAACTTATCCCCTATTTCGGTAATAAATCCATTAAGTCTTAAATTCTGCATTAAATAAGACGCTGTCTCTAATTCATTCTCACTTGTTGCAGTAAATAAAACATCTATATTTTCTTCTACTGGAATATTAGTACCATTATCTTCTATTTCTTTAATAGTTTTTTCTAAATCAATCTTAACTTCTATCTTACTATTACCTTCACCTAATTTAATATCATTAGAGTATACTTCATAAGCATAACCATTAGTCTTTATCTTATCATCATCTTCAAAGTTAATCTCTAATAGATCAAGATACTCTCTTAACTTATCATATTTAGAATCGCTTATATTAATCTTAATGAGTGCATCTACATTTAAAAGATTAAATATTTGATACACTAAACTAATTACTTCAGCATCTCTAGTTAAAGAAGTAGCATCACCTTTTATAAATAAATCATTATTATTTAAAGAATAAACCTTACCATTAACTTTACTTATTTCATTACCATCAACTTTATTAAATCTATACTTCTCACAAATAGACTTAATAATATCTGCTATATACTCCCTCTTTTTATTTTCAATTATAACCTCTTCCATAACAATCCTTTCTAAAAAATAAAAGCACCAAATGCGTAAGGGCGAAATAAATCCGCGGTACCACCTTACTTCACTTAGTGCAGTCTTATAATTTTATCGCTCTTCTAGCGTTTTGTTATTTAACAAAGTGTTCCATTATTACTATATATTAGGCATTTACACCATCTAGCCCTCTCTTAAATATAACCCTGTAATAACAGTCTTTTAACAAAAATCTATTTATATTTTACGTTAGTTTTTTTATAATGTCAAACTATCTTTTAACAATTTCTTTAATTTTAGAAATATCATCTAGTTTAAGTTTAGTTTGCTCTCCAGTAGCCATATCCTTTATTGCAATTTCATTATTATTAATCTCATCATCACCAATAATAATTACATAAGGAATATTATTCTTATCAGCAAATCTCATTAATTGTTTAAACTTATTTAAGTATACTACCTCGGCTTTTAAGCCTTCACCCTTAACTTTATTTAAAACATTACAAATATACGCATAATTCATCGTCATTGGTAAAATAGCTACATCTGATGCTGATACTTCACTGCTGGTAATAATTCCTGCTTCCTTTAACTGATAGAATAATCTAGTAAGCCCAATTGAAATACCTACGCCAGGAAGCTTTTGCTCTGTATAGTAACCAGCTAAATCTTCATATCTACCACCAGAACATACACTACCAATAGATGGATAATCAACAAGTTTAGTCTCATATACTGTTCCAGTATAATAATCTAAACCTCTAGCAATAGTTAAATTAATAGTATAATAATTACTATCAACATTCATACACTTAAGTCCTTCAATAACAAACTTTAACTCTTCTAAGCCTTCCCTAAATGTATCATTTTGAATACTTAAATTTTCTAATTTTTCTAGTTTTTCTTCAGTAGGTCCTTCAATTAAAATAAACTCAGCAATCTTTTCAATCTTATCATCACTAATATCAAGTAATCTTAACTCATCCTTAACCGCATCTAAACCAATCTTATCAATCTTATCAATAACTCTTAAAATATCAGATACTAAATCATTAAGCTCTAAAGCATCAAAAAATCCAGATAAAAGTTTACGATTATTAATTTGAATTTGAAACTTACCAAAATTTAATTTCTTAAATATATCATAAATAACACTTGGTATTTCAACATCATACATAAGTGATAAAGACTCATTACCAATAACATCTATATCACACTGATAAAACTCTCTAAATCTTCCCTTTTGAGCACGCTCACCACGATATACCTTTCCAATTTGATATCTCTTAAATGGAAAAGTAAGCTCATTATATCTAGCAGCAACATACTTAGCAAGTGGTACTGTTAAATCAAATCTTAAAGATAGATCACTATCTCCCTTTTGAAAACGATAAATTTGTTTTTCTGTTTCTCCTCCAGCTTTAGCAAGTAAAACTTCAGAAGACTCAATAATAGGAGTATCTAGTTCATAATAACCATAACTAGCATATACCTCTTCAATAGTTCTTTTAATATTACTAAAAAGTATTTGATCTTGTGGCATTAACTCCATAAAACCAGATAATGTTTTAGGTTCAACTTTATTTTTCATAATATCACTCTTCCCTTGCCAGTATTTTAACACGAGAGCACTCTTTTTTCAATAAATCAAAATAAAAAATGCCTCTATTGGCATCTTCTTTGCTTCGTCAAACTCTTAAATACACTTTCATGGCACTTATAAAATACCGGCTCTAATCCATCCAATAAATCTCTTGGATTAGTATTATGTTTATTTGAATAAATATCAGAAATTATATCTATAAGTTCAGTAGAAACACCAATCTTTCTTAAATACTCTAAATAATCATAAAAAGTCTCAAGAGGTAATCTATGTGTTTCTCTGCCAAAAAGCGTATTTAACACTGTAATTATATAACAATACAAATCAGTATCTTTATTAGGAATAATATCTCCAGAACATCTAAAATTGCTTAACTTATATTTACCAGGAAGATCACTAATAGAAGGATTCATTCTAGATAAATACTTAATCTTAACTTCAGCAGGAGTCTTAGAACTAGTTAATACCTCCTTTAAATTAGTAGACGGAACATAAGGCATTGTAAAACCAACAATTTCTCTATTTACAGTAAGCAACTTTTCTGGATAAACAAACTCAGGTATACCAATCTGTCCTTCATAATCAACCAAAGAATTTATAGTAGCAAGCTTATTACTAAATATAGGACCACTATTAATATATAACTTCTTAACTAAATGTATCCTTTTATTCCACTTATCTTTATCCTCATAAATATATATCTTACCCTCAGTATTATATACAGTATTAGGTAATTCAAGAGTCCTTAAACCTTTAAAAGACCTACTAGATAAATTAATAACCTCCATATAAAAACCCCCTTAATTACTACAATTATAGCATATTTAGGGAGTTTTATCAAATTGTGATTCTATTTTACTACGTAAGGATCTTCTGATGTACCAGAACCGCCAGAAATGCTGGCAGAAGCCTTAAGAGAAATATATGGGCGAAAACCATTTTCATTATCAACAGAAAACTGGAGCATGCTTCTTAATCCGCTTAGAATTGCCCAAACTTGAGCGGCATCACCGTAAAAACCTGCTGGAGTCATTGTCCACCACAATGCATTACCAGTATTTTCAAGTAAATAATTTAATGAAACATTACCCGTAGTTTTAAAACCTGCAAATGCTGCTTCATCTGCAGTAATGAGGCCAACTTTCCCAGTTATTTTGCTAAGATTTCCATTACATTTTAAGCTTGGCGTTCCACTTGTAGATAATCTTGTCCCTGAATCATAAAACGTCAATTCTGTTCCATAGCCAGGCCATATACCTGTTCTACCTTTGTCATTGCAAAAAACATTATTATCTATTAAAGATTCATACGTTTTCAAATTATTATTGTACCATATCTCTAAATTGTTTAATATGGTACTCTTATTTGTATTAGCATGAGTAGTAGCATAATCACTAGCACCGGCTTGACCATACATAAATCCTACATAAGCATTATCATTATAATTTGTATTAAATGCACTTGTGTATGTTGTACCAGAGTATCTAGCAAATGCTGCACTATCACTATTATTTGCTGAATCACAAGGATTAGCAACTCCAGTTATATTATCGTTGTGTAATATAAGTTTTACTGAACCATCTCCTCCAACTCTTACTATTCTCCAGCACTTATTAGCAAAATCTACATAGTTATTCTTAACAGTACCTCTAAAATAATAACTTGTTCCATAATCATCAGGAGTACTTGCTAATAATGCTTCCGTTGTATTTTTATTTGATCCCAATGTTTTATATGTGAAAGTACTTGATGTAGCACTTATTACATAATATACATTTGTTAAATCAGTTGTAGTTACCATGGTTCCAGCCGTACTAGAACCAGAACCTCCAGAACTAGAACTTGATATATAAGGATATGGTAAATATTTTCCGACTAAACTAGAATAAGAATTAGCATATGTACTGCTTGTTACTTTAGCCCCAGTTAAATCAAAATTAGTTCCATTTGCTTTCCATCCAGTACCATATGTAATAAAATATGATTGTTGTTCCGATGATGCACTTGACGTTAAACTGGTTGACACATCATCAATTTTATATGCACTAACTTCACTTCCTGGCGTAGTAATTGGAGTTTGAACCTCATTATTTGCTAAAAGTGCTTCTGTCAAAGTCGAAACCCTGGTTATAAAAGTGGCATTGCACTTGGTACTTCCTTTTGCTATTCCACTTGTATTAAGAATCCATTTTGTTCCATTCCAATCTACTTTGCCTGTACCACTTGTGCATTCTACTGTTCCTGTGTACATATTTGTTGTAGGAAATGTTGTACTAATCTCACCATCAATTGTTATTGCTAATGTTGTATCTGGTGCATTCCATTTTGCTTCATAAAGTTTTTTTGGTTTTAATGTCCAATATAAAAAACTAATTATACTCATAATAAAAAGAGAAATGAGCAACAGTTTTTTCTTCATAAATACCTCTATCTTTCTCTTTTATTATAGCTTATTCTAAATAATAACGTCAAGCATTTTCAATATGAAAGTCCTTTAAACTTCCATCTTCGCTTAAAATTTTGTTGACTGCTTCTTCAGCATTATTTAATTTATCGCCGCACTCTTTAGCTAATTTCATTGCTTTTTGATATGTCTCAATAGATGTATCTAGATCGGTATCTCCATTTTCTAATTTTTTTACAAGTGTTTCTAGTTCACTTAACATATCTTCAAACTTTTTCTCTTTCATTATTTACCTACACTTTCTACCTTTGCTTTTAAGCTTCCTTTATATAATTTAATATTTAACACATCTCCCTTAGATATATTATCAGTACTATTTATTGTCTTATCATTTATTGATACTACAGAGTAACCTTTAGATAATATACTAATTGGATTAAGTATTTCTAATTTATTTAAAATAAGTGTGTAATCATGTTTTTTCTTTTTTAATAACTCTTCTGGATTATTTAAAATATAGTTTTCCTTTATATGGTTATATCTTAACTTAGCATTTGCTAGTTTATTAGTTATTACACTATTTAATGTATCAATTAGATTAGATAGTTTTTGTTCTTTTATTTCATAGACTGCTAATGGGTTTTTAAGAACATAATTATCTTTTAAATCTAGTAAATGTTTCTTATTAATATTGATCTTATTTGATATAGTGCTTGTGCATCTTATCTTAATTTGTTCTAAGAATGTAAATAAATCTGCCATATTTGGTACAGCCATTTCAGCTGCTCCCGTTGGCGTTGGCGCTCTTAAATCTGCAACAAAGTCTGCTATCGTAAAGTCTATTTCATGCCCTACTGCGCTTATTACTGGAATTGTGCAGTTATAAATAGCATAAGCAACAATTTTCTCATTAAAAGCCCATAAGTCTTCATATGAACCACCACCACGGCCTACAATAAGCACATCTAAATCATATTTTTCCGCTTCATTAATGGCTTTTACAATATCATCTTTTGCAAGTTCTCCTTGTACTAAACATGGAAAGATAATTGTCTCACATATAGGATATCTTCTTTTAATTGTGCTAAGTATATCTTTAATAGCAGCTCCAGTAGGTGCAGTAACTATACCAATTCTATGAGGATATTTAGGTATTTGTTTTTTATGTCCTGCATCAAATAAACCTTTTTCAGCAAGTTCTTTTTTTAGAGCTTCATACATTAAATAAAGATTACCTAGTCCATCACTTTCCATCTCTTCAACATATATTTGATAAGACCCCGTAGGTGGATAAACAGATACTCTACCAGTTACTAATACTTTCATCCCATCTTCTGGAACAAACGTAAGTTTACTTGCATTAAAAGAGAACATTACCGCATTTATTCTTCCTTCTTCATCTTTTAAAGTAAAATATAAATGACCTCTCGTATGTCCCTTAAAATTAGATATTTCTCCCTTTAAAGATACTCTCTGTATATTTGGATCTGTATCAAACTTATTCTTTAAATAACGATTTAAAGTCGATACAGTAATATATCTTTTCTCCATTACTCAGAAATAACCTTATCTAAAACTGCATTAATCATCTTACGAACTTCTTCATCACTATACTTTTTAGCAAGCTCTACTGCTTCATTAATTACCACTACATTTGGTGTATCAGTATATTTAATTTCATATAGAGCCATTCTAAGAATTGCTGCTCCAGTAGCATCTATTCTATCTATCGTCCAGTCCTTAAGATATTTATTTGCTTCATCAGTAAGTTCATCAAAACTTGTTACAACTCCATAAACAATATCTTTAACAAATTCATTATCTATCTCTAAATTTTCTTTAATAACATCATCTACGTTATACTCCATATTATTCTTTTTATATAAAGTTATTTGGTAAATAATAGTCATTATGGTTTCTCTTAATTTACTTCTATTAGTCATTTTTATTACCTCTTTCTATGGCCTTAAAGCTGTTATTGGTAGGATATATATGCCAGTTTCTAGATCTCTAGCAACATAATCTACATTTCCCACAATAACACATTTAAACTTTGGCTTTTTAATCATACTATTTTCAAATTTTTGCAAAGATTCTTTAGCTTCTTCTAACTTATCCAATCCTAGTTTTAACTCTACTGCCGCATATTCTCCATTATCCCACTCTAGAATTGTATCTACTTCTAATCCAGTAACATTATCTCTAAAGTGATAAATATTGCCACCTATTGATTCAATATATATTCTTAAATCTCTTTCAACTAGAGCTTCAAACATAAAACCAAAAGTTCTAAGATCATTTAATAGTTTTTCTGGAGTAAGTGCTAAAACTGAGCATGCTAAAGATGGATCAATTAAGTGTCTTTTGGATGCTTTACCGATTCTTTCTTTAGAACGATAATTTTCTGTATATGGTGGTGTATTTAAAGTTATATGAAGACGTTCCAGAACATCAAGATAATCAGTAATAGTAATTCTGCTCTCAATTAACTCATTTTCATTTTCATAAGTTTCAATGTCTTTAATAATTGTTTGATTAGTAACAACAGTAGCTTCATTACGAGCAAGAGATTTTAAAAGCATAAGCATTTTATTTCTATCTCTTTTTTTATCATCATTCATATCTTTATCTAATATAGAGTTTATATAATTTGCAGGTATTATTCTAGCTTGTTCGTTTTTTACATGAATGTTTCCTGGCCAGCCACCACGTATTATTAAATTAGCAAGTTCCATAATACTTGGTGTTTTACATATACTATTTTTTTGAGTCCCATTAAACATATCAGTTAAACTAGCTTCACCAGTACTATCATTTGATTCATATAAACTCATTGTATACATATTAATTTTACCAATACGCCCAGCTCCAGAGTGAAATATTTCTTTTTGTTTCTCATCATTAAGCTGCGTACTACAAGTTAAAATATATTTGCCTTTTAAAGTACTTTCATCACATTTTCTTCTTATTCTATCCCAAATTTGAGGTACTAAGTGCCACTCATCAATAAGTTCAGGGTACTCTCCATTTAAAATAAATTCAAGATCTAGCTTAGCTTTACCTATAGTGATAGGATCATCCAAATAAACAGCACTATTTGCATGAACTTCACTAGTCCAAGTTTTACCACACCATTTTGGTCCTTCAACAGATATTGCCCCAAAGACTTCTAAATAATCTTCTATTTTTTTATCAATAAGTCTAGGCATATATTCTTTTTTTCTAAGTTCCATTATAAGCCCTTCTTTCTATAATTAATTTTAACATAACTAATTATAATTAACAATACGATATACATTTTTTAACGATTTTGATATACATTTTTTAAGACTTTTGATATACATATTTTAACTTTTTTTAGATATTTCTTTAAGTTCATTTAATTTAATTAAAGCCTCAATTGGTGTAAGTTTAAGTGGATCAATATCTTTTAAATATTCTTTTAATTCATTCTTTTCTTCTGTTAAATTAAAAGTAATCTGCTCAGCATGTTCTATCTTAAGAGCACTTTCTTTATTTTCATACTTGCTTAAAATTAAATTAGCTTCATTAATTATCTCTTCTGGCATGCCCGCAAGTGCTGCTACATGCACACCATAACTCTTATCTGCTGCACCTTCTTTAATTTTATGCAAAAACACTAGCTTACCATCATCTTCTTCAGCGCTAACATGAATATTTCTAATACTTGGAATCGTTTCTTCTAAACTAGTTAATTCATGATAATGTGTACTAAATAAAGTCTTACATTTAATATGTTTAGTTGCATACTTTAAAATTGCTGCCGCTAAGCTCATTCCATCAAATGTTGCCGTGCCTCTTCCAAGTTCATCAAATAAGATAAGAGAGTCTTCTGTAGCATTCGTAATCGCATTATTTGCTTCTTTCATCTCAACCATAAATGTTGACTCACCACTAACTAAGTCGTCACTTGCCCCAATTCTTGTATATATTGCATCAAATAAAGGAAGATTCGCATAACTAGCAGGCACAAAAGAACCAATTTGTGCAAGTATTATAATAATTGCTAGTTGTCTCATATAAGTACTTTTACCACTCATATTAGGTCCAGTAATTAGAAGAGTTGTTGTATTTTCATCCATCATGCATCCATTTTTAACATAATTTTTTTCATTAAGCGCATTTATTACAGGATGAAAACCATCTTTAATATCTATAACATGTTTATTATTAAATACCGGTCTTACAAACTTCTGTTCTTCACTTACTATACTAAGTGAAGCTAACGCATCAATTACCCCAATACCACTTGCTGTCTTTTGCATTAAAGGTACTTCCTTCTTTATTGCTTCTTTAACTTCCATAAATAAGTTATATTCTAAATCAATAATTCTTTCTTCAGCATTAAGTACTAAAGCCTCTTTTTCTTTTAATAATGGTGAAATATATCTCTCACCTGTAGTTAAAGTCTGTTTTCTAATCCAACCAAACTCTTCTTTTACTTTACTAGCATTACCTTTAGATACTTCAATATAATAGCCAAAAACTTTATTATAACCAACCTTTAAATTAGAAATACCAGACTGCTCTTTTAACTCTTGCTCCATACCTGCAATAAATGATTTACCACCACTTCTAATTTCCTTAAGTTCATCTAGTTCTTTATTATACCCTTCTTTAATTAAATAACCATCTTTTAATGTTATTGGCGCATCTTCATAAATAGAACTCTCAAGTAATTTATATAACTCTTCATGAGTATTAATATCTATATTTAAACCAATTTCACTAACAAGTGTTTTAACATAAGGTAAATGTTCTAAACTCTTCTTAATCTGAAGTGCATCTCTAGCATTAAATGACCCACATACTGCTTTCCCACATAATCTTTCTAAATCATATATCTCATATAAATGTTTAGTAAGCTCACTTCTTTTAATAAATTCATTATTGAGTTTATCTATAGAATCAAGCCTATCATTAATCATCTTTTCATTTCTAAGTGGATTCATCAGCCAACTTTTTAAAGTTCTTGACCCCATACTAGTTTTACACTTATCTATAAGCCAAATTAAACTATACTGTCTTTCTTTAAGCCTTAAAGTTTCAAATATCTCTAAATTTCTAACTGAATGAACATCCATTCTAAGTCTAGCATTATTATCTATAATAACCACATTACTTAAATGCGTTATATCTTTAAGTTCACGAACAATTAAATAGTATAACAAATGATTTACGCCATCACGAACTCTATCATCTGTAATATTGTCAGTAAGTTTTGTCCTCTCTTCATAAAACTTATCTGAAATACTTATACTTAAATTATAATTATTTTTAAGAGTATTTAGTATTTCTAAATCAAATGTATTAGTAAGTATAACTTCCTTTAAGTTCAAATTTAAAATTCTACTAATCAAAGTATTCTTATCATGAGTAGTAAGTTCACTATAAACATTACCAGTACTAATATCAGCATAAGTAATTAAATATGCATACTCTAAATCTAAAATACTACCAATGAAATTAAAATCATAAGCAGATAAAAAATCTAGGTCAACAAGAGTTCCTTTAGATACTACACTTATAACTTCTCTTTTAACCATGCCTTTAGTAAATCTAGGATCTTCCACCTGTTCGCACACTGCAACCTTATATCCTAAATTAACTGCTTTTTCTATATAAGCTTTAGACGCATGATGAGGTACCCCACACATTGGCACTCTTTCCTTTAAACCAGCATTTTTTCCAGTTAAAGTAAGTTCTAACGCATGAGATCCTTCAAGTGCATCTTCAAAAAACAATTCATAAAAGTCACCGATTCGGTAGAAAAGTAATTCATCTTCATGATCCTTTTTTATATCCATATATTGTTTCATCATCGGAGATAATTCATTATAATCTACGTCGCTTCTTTTCATACAAAATCACCACTACATATTCTATCATAAATAAATGCGCTTTGCTTCACAAATTTAGATATTTTCTATCTTTTGAGTATGTTTTATCTCATCCCAAACAACTTCTTTTTTAAATAAAATAATAATATTTAAATACTGCCAAGATAAAAGAAATATCGGAAACATAATTATCCCAGTTAAAAAGTCTTTAATCTTTTTCTTGCTCTTAACACATACAAAAAGTGCACATAAAGAAACTGCTATATAGTTAACTAATAAACCAAATGCAAAAATTATAAGAAATATTTTTAAAGGAACAATAAGTAAATTAATAAATATAGATATCAAACTTAAAATAAGAATTAATGGTGTACTATAAATAAATAATGAATCAAGTAGTTCAATATTAGGACGTTTTATCATATTTTTTATAATACTATTAAAATAAATAATAAACCCTTCATATATTCCTTTAGTCCATCTCCTTCTTTGAATCATGCTCACTTTAAAATCAGATGGATGTTCAGCATAACAGATGGCTCCTTCTACATATTTAATCTTAATATTATTTAAAGCACAAAGAGTCATGAATTCTAAATCTTCTGTAATCGTTCTAACATTAAAACCATACTTATCAATTATTTCCTTTTTAATCATAATACCAGTTCCATTAATCGCACAAGAAGCACCTATATTATTTCTTGGAATGCTATATAATATACTTTGAATAAAGAAATAAATCGCATAAGATGAAGACACCCAAGTATTTTCCTTCGCTTTAATATCCATACTTGACTTAGCAACTAACGTGCCTTCGTTTAAACTTTTATTCATCTCACTCAAGAACTCATCATTAACAACATTATCAGCATCCATAATTATATAAGCATCTGTTTTTTCTTTTTTTAATCTATCAAAAGCCTCTTTAAGAGCATCGCCCTTATTTTTAATCTTTCTTTCACACAAAATACCTCTTACACCCTCTGCGTTACAAACACCTAATGTATTATCTGTTGTATTATTAATAACTACAACTATCTCATAATTATCCTTAGGATACTTCTGACGTTTAAAACTCTGAATCGCATCTTTTATAACCTCTTCTTCATTTCTCGCCGGTATCAAAATTGTAAAATGACTATACTTATCACTTACAATACTTTCTTTTTTTCTCTTCTTAAATAAAAATAAAGCAGTGATTACAAAATACAAACTATAAACCACTAATAATAGCATAATAATTATATTAATAATTTCTAATGTCTTCATCTCTTACCTCTAAGAAAAGTTTACCATAATAAAATTATTTGTCCATCTTTTTTTATTTGCTTTTTGTCAATTTTGGGTTACATTTACAAAAAAACTATATCGTTTTAGATATAGTCTCTTTAATTGGTTTTCTTTCAACAAAAAGTTTTTCATTACCTGCAGGATATTCAGATAACTCTTTAATACTTCCTTTTATCATATTTATTCCAGTATCTCCCCCAAATATATATAGAATATTTTCCTTATCAAGTACTGGTTCTAATCCTAATCTATTACATAATCTTACATATTCCTTTGAAGGACTACCATCAAGTAAATCACTATAATCCATATCAATATAAATTCTCTCCAATATACTTCTTATCTCTATAGGTAAATTATCATCCAAAAGGATTACCGCCTTATTATTCTTCCTTTGCATCCTTTCCTTATATTCACCATTAGTCATATTTGAAATAATCTTATGAGATAACTTATATATCACACTACCATCATCAGTCATATTAACCGGTTCTAACTCACAAATCTCACCATTTTCTAGAAATGAAGGTATCCCTAAAGTTGGATCATATGTAAACGTTAAAATAATCTTTCTTGCTTTCTTATAATTAGTATTTTTCTTTTTAATAACTGTTCTAGGAATATCTAAAGCATCAAGTAAACTTCTTTTCTCCAAACGATCTACTCTCTGCGTATAAACATCAAAATACTTATCTAACTCTTCTAAAGATAGCCCACATCGATTAAGATCATCTATAGCATATCTTTCAGTTATATATCCTTCGGTAGTATCTTTGTTTTTTGGTTTAGAACTATAAATCATTGGTGTATCATCTGTATAAACCCTAGGAACATATCTAGTAATTTTTTTAAGAACTTTCGGCATATCATCACTCGCTCTTAAAACAAAATAATCCTTCTTAGTAATAACATATTTACCATCACGTTCTTCAATCTCAGTAATCCATGAACGCGCTTCATCTAAAATCTCCTCATCATCAGTTAAAATATATATACCAGTTCCTGGCTTAGCCTCAGCAAGTCCATGAGGTTTCATTAAAACATCTTCCATATCAGTTTTATAATAATAAGAACCAGCATCTCTTAAATTAATAATTTTATACTTATCTCCCTTAACTTTTCTAAGTACAGTTCCCATAGCATCCGGATCAATTAGTAACATTTCTTTCACTCTCCTCTTTAAGTACATTTAATGCTTCTTCAAAAGTATCTACACCCCTAATAGTAATCTCATACTTCTTATCTTTAGCATACTTTAAAGCCTCATCATAATTATCACTAGGGCAAATAAACAAATCGGCCTTAGCCTTAACAGCAGCAGCAAGTTTATAAGTAACACTACCTATCTTCCCAACAGTACCATCTTCATCTATCGTTCCTGTTCCAACTATCTTCATCCCATAAGTTATATCTTCACTAGTTAAAGCATTATACATACTAAGCGCCATTATAAGACCACCACTAGGTCCAGACTCACTATCCTTGGTCTTAATATCTAACTCTTTCTCAGATTCAATATCCTTCTCTTCCATAATGCCAAGTCCTGTATAAATAGCATTTTCTTCCTCATACAAAGTCGCCTTAGTATCAAACTCTTCATTATTCCTTAAATAAGTTATCTTAATCTTATCACCAGCACTCTTACTACTTATATAATCTTTAAAATCATCAAAACTAGTCATCTTAATATTATCATAAGATATAAGTTCATCCCCAACTTTAAGTGCACTATCATTTTCTGGAGTTACATAAGTAACATAAAAATGCAAATTCTTAATTTCATATGGGGTGTTAGAATACTTATAAGCAACTATCTTAGCATTTCTAGTCGCATTTAAATAACTTAAATGTTCTCTTACATTAACATCATCTATTGATTCATTATCCTCTTTTAAACTAGTATTCTTAACTAGTTCCCACGAAGGATTAAGTTTGCCAAATAAATAAAACGGCAACTTCCCTTCCATATAACCAACATAAGCCATATTAAACGAGCCCTCACTTTTATAATCGGAAGTTATCCTATTATTCATATTAATAACTCCACCAGGCTTGTAAATACTATAACCCGTATCAATATTAAAAAATGTAATAATCAAAATTACCCCAATTAAAAATTTATAATTATCCTTAATATAGTTTTTTATCTTTGCATAAATTTTATTAGCCATAATAATTCCTCTTTACTAAATTATAGCAGACTCTAGGTGATTTTATGAAAAATATTTTAAAAAATATCTTATTTTTACTATTACTTTGCTTATGTCTAATCAAAAGACCAGATTTAATTAACGGAATCATTTACGGAATAGACCTATGGAAAACCTGTTTATTTCCATCAATATTTCCCTTACTAATTCTTAGTGATTTTGCTCTATCAACAAATATTATTAAACTAATAAGTGAAAGTATCGGTAAATTTTTTAAAATAATTTTTAATATTCCCAAAGAATCAGCATATGTCCTATTCATGGCTTTCTTTACCGGTTGTCCTAGTAATGCTAAATATATTAAAGATTTATTAGACAACCAAATAATTGATAATATTAGTGCTATTAAAATACTATCTATGGCTCAGCTTTATAATCCAAACTTAATAATTACGATTACCACATTTCTAACATTTAAAAGTAAACTATTTTTAATAATTGGTAATTTATTTTGTAACTTTCTTATTGGTTTAATAAATCGCCATATCAAGTGTAATTATAGTGAAGGCTCTAAAAAACAAATATCATTTTCTTTAACAAACAGTATGAGTAACGCGATAAATACCTTATTAGGTATCTTAGGTTCAATTGTAACATTTAGTGCCTTAACCTCTATTTTCAAAATAAATCATCCACTATTTACTGGTATATTCGAAATAACCAATGGAATAAGCAAAATAAATACTGACGAAATAAATGCCTTATTTATGTGTGCTATAATGCTTAGTTTTGGTGGCTTATCAATCATCTATCAAATTAAAGGTATATTAAAAGAGTATAAACTAGATTATACCCTTTATTATAAATCAAGAATAATTCATTTATTTCTTTTCTTAATACTTACTTTTATTTATATTAAATGCTATTTATAATTTTTTTAGTTACTTCGCTTTTAGATTCAATAACAACTCTCTCACAAACAAATAACATCATAATTAAACATAGATAGTATGACCCACCATAAGATAAGAATGGAACTGGAACTCCAGTTAATGGAATAAGTGCTAAAATACCCATAAAATTAACAAGTAAATGTAATAGTATATAAGCAAATGTTCCAAGTGCAATTATATAACCTTTAACAGTTCCCGCTTTTCTTGCAATCTGAAGAAGTCTAATTAAAAGAACCAAATATAAAATAATGACAATTGCTCCAGTAACTGCTCCAAGTTCTTCACAAACTATTGGAAAAATAAAATCTGTATAAGCCTCTGGTAAATATAGATACTTCTGAGTTGAATTGCCAAGACCAACACCAAACAAGCCACCATTAGATATGGCAATCATTCCATTACAAACCTGATAACCAGTTTTTTCTGTATATCTAGTGCATGGTGCTTTAAAATTTAAACGACTAGTTTGCTCTCCGTTTAATGAATAAGTAAAAATTAAAATCAAACCTAAAACAGCAACCCCAGCACATCCAATTTTAATTTTTCTCATCTCTTTCGTATTTACTGGTAAATACATAAATATAATTCCGGCAATCCCTGCAACTATTAAAGCCGTTCCCAAATCCGGTTGTAACGCAATAAGTCCAAAACATATTCCAATAAAAATGAAAGGAACAAAAACTAAAAAAATATTATAATCTTTTCTCTTTAAAAGCTTATCAAAATATACTGCTAAATAAACAATCATAATCGGTTTTAAGAACTCAGAAGGTTGCACACTAACAAATCCTAAATCGAACCAACTTTTAGATCCATTAGTAATCGTACCATAACTCATTACCAAAATAAGTGAAAGCAAAACGCCAATCATACCAACTGGTGCTAAAAAATCATAACTTTTAGTCTTTAACTTAAGAACTAACGCAAAACCAATAATCCAAGATACAATAACAACAATAAGTTGTTTATTAAAATAATAAGATTCATACGTACCATTATAAAGTACTGCTGTTATAGATGAAGCACTAAAAATCATAACTAAACCAAAAATAGTAAATGCAAGCATTAAAACAAGCAATAATTTATCCATTTTTTTAAAGTTACTCTTCATTATAATCACCTACAATCTATATTAAAGTATATCATGAAAAAAACATATACGCAAAATATATGTTTTAATTTGACAATCCAATTAACTCTATTATAAGTGGTGATAATATAATAAGTAAAATTATTGGTATGAACAAAAGAACACTTACTACACTTATCTTAATTGGCATCTTATTAATCTGTTCACGAACACTTAATACAAGTTTATTATTTAAATAATCTATCTGTGTATTAAGACTCTTAATCATATCACTTCCATAAACACTAGACTCTGTTAAATTTAATATAATATTACTAATTACTTCACTAGGTATTCTTTTTTCTAAATCTAATAATGCCTCATTCATCGTACTACCCATTCTTATATCGCTTAAAGCCTTCTTAAATTCAAGCGATAACTCATTAGAAATACTAGATGTTGTAAGTTCAATGGCACCTTTTAAATTATTACCTGACTCTAAAGTCAAACTTAGAATCTGAAAGAAAAACAATGCTTCCTTATTTAAAAGTTCTTTTCTCTTAGCAAGTCTAACATCATAATACATAAACTCAAATAATAAAGCCACTGCTATAGGTAGTATCAAAATAAGGTAAAATTTATGATAACAAAACACTATACTAACAACTAATGCTATAACAATTACTAAAAAATATAAAGATAAATCACTTACATAAGTAGTCTTATTATTAACGCCAAGTGCCATATTTTTCTTTTTAAATCTCTCTATTGTTTTATTACTAAATAACTTTAATGCTATACTTTTCATACTTCCACCTTAAGAATCTTTCTAATAACAAGGATATAAATTGTATAAAGAATTAGTGCTAAAATAATTGCAAATATTCCTAAAATATTATTAAATAATGGATTAAAATAATCTTTATTAAGCATTAAAATAATAAATATTAATATAAATGGCATGAAAGTAAGAACTCTATAAACTAGCATACTTGACGCTGTCATCGTCTTAAGCTCATCCTTAAGTTTCTTTTTATTTGTTAAAGCCTCTTCTATATTTGAAAAAATAAACGTAATATTACCACCAGTAACATTTAAAATACTTAAACTACTAGATATATACTGAGCGTCATCTAACTTAACCCTTTTATAAAACCGATTAAATGCTTCAGAAGTATCTATCCCACTAGATAAATCTTTTTTTATAAGCATAAACTCATCTCTAACCGGTCCATCTAAATCTGTAATAACAACGTCAAGAGCATTAGAAATATTCAAACCAGATTTAAAAGCATTGTTCATAATAATAATTGCTTTAAGTAAATCACCCTCAATATTTTTTATTCTAATTTGATTTAAGATTTCTAAATAAATATCAGTTGCAAAATAGCCAAGTACTAAAAAGATTAATCCAATTGGAAACTCAAAATTTTTATTTAATACAGATGTTACAGTATATACCATAAAAACAAGTATACTAATTAAAATTTTAATACTATAAACATCATACTTATAATTAGGATTCTTCTTTATTGCACTATATCTATCATACTTATTTGCTTTCTTAGTAAAGTATGTACTCTTAGATAAAATATTACTTATCTTACTAATTAAAGAATTAACATTTCTATTTAAGTCATCACCTATAGTTGGTTCATTCTTACCAGGAACTTTAAGTGTAAACTTATCTATTCTATTAGCTATTTTAATTGTTTTTCTAATCTTCAAAAACTCATAAATAACAATAACAAGCAGTAAAATTATAACACCAATAACAATAGCAAGTTCTAACATTTTATCCATATAAGTACTCCTTTCTATTTAAGCATATCTAATTCAATACCCCTTGATTTAAGTAGTTTAGCAACCACTGGTTTAGCAGTTTTACAAGTAAACTCTCCTCTTTCTTCACCCGTATCAGTAAGCCCTTTTTGAACAAACTCAAATATTGGTGTAAGTTTAATCATATCTTTCTCAAAACCATCTACTTCACATATAGAAGTGATCTTTCTCTTTCCATCATGCATTCTTTGAATATTAACAACAATATTAATTGCATTCTCAATATACTCTCTAACCGCCTTAATAGGAATATCAATACCACTCATAAGAACTAAAGTCTCTAACCTATTTAAAGCATCTTCCGGACTATTAGCATGTAGTGTCGTAAGTGATCCATCATGACCCGTATTCATTGCTTGTAACATATCAAACGCTTCTTTGCCACGGCACTCTCCAACAATTATTCTATCAGGTCTCATACGAAGAGCATTAATAACTAAATCTCTTACTGTAATAACACTTCCCTTATTATAATTAGCAGTTCTTGTCTCTAGCGATATAACATGTTCCTGCTCTAGTTTTAACTCAGCAGCATCTTCTATCGTTATAATACGTTCATCATTCCCAATAAAACCACTAATAATATTTAAAAGAGTTGTCTTACCAGAACCTGTTCCACCACAAACTATAATATTAAGTTTCCCTTTAACACAAGCTTCTAAAAACTTAGCCATATCTGTAGTCATCGTTCCAACTCTAAGTAGGTCATCTACTGTAGTCATATTATGTTTAAACTTACGAATTGTAATAACAGGGCCATTAACACTTAGTGGAGGCAATACCGCATTAATTCTTGACCCATCTTTAAGTCTAGAATCTACCATAGGATTAGAACTATCTATAGTTCTTCCTAGAGGCTGAATAAGTCTTTGAATAGTACGCTCTATATGACTATCATTAATAAATGAAACACTAGTATCCTTAACCAGTTTACCATCAATCTCAACATAGACCTCACTAGGTCCATTAACCATAATCTCCGTAACATTAGGATCATTTAAAAGCTCCGTAATTGGCCCATAACCATTTATTTCTGATTCTATTAAATTAAATACATGATTTCTTTCTAAATTAGTTAAATCATATCCCTCTAAACATTTATCAATCTCTTCATTAACAAACTCACTTAATTCTTTAGTAGCAGGTATCTCTTTATCAACCAAATCCTCAATAATTATCTTTCTAAGTTCATCAAGTAACTTCTTATCTTTAAACACTTCATAATCACTAACAACGCTATCATCAGCATTATATATCGGTTTAAAATCAAAACTCTCAGTTAAACTCTTACTCATCCTTACCACCTGCATCCTTAATAATCAAATTAAACACATCTTCATCAGGATATTTTTTTTCCTCTAACGTAAATATCTTTCCATCAAACACATAAGCATCCATATTAGGTACATAAAACTTATTACTTATAATATAATCAATATTATTATCAATAATCACCTTTAAATCATATAAAGAAAAATAATCACGATTATTTGCTGCTGAATCATTTAAAATAACTTTATATTTATTTATATTACTATCTTTAAATAAACTTAGAACCGTCTTTAAATTCTTTAAATCTAACGGATCATTAGTCGTCATAAGTAAAATCTTATCAACCATATCTAAAATATTAACATTTACTTCATTTAAAATATGGGACATATCAAATATAACAAAATCATACTTAAATACTGCTTTATCTAAAATTATACTCAAATACTTTGGGTCAATCTTATTAGCCCTTCTAGGATCTGTAGGAGCTCCAATAAAAGAAATATTTTTATTATAAACAGTAACATAATCTTCAAAATCCTTATATCGATTATTACTATAATCGTCAGCAAAATTATAAATATCCTTTTTAGTTTTTTTATTAAGAGCACAATCTATTTGTCCCGAATAAAGATCAGCATCAACAATTAAACAAGTCTTACCAAGTTTTGCTATTGCTCCTGCCAAATTAAGTGTAAAAATAGTTTTACCAGTTCCACCTTTAGCACCAAAAACTGCTATGCTTGTTCCTTTTGCCATTATTCTGCCTCCTTTATCTTCGATTTTATTTCATATGTTTTATTTATTACCGGATACTTAACCTTAATCGTAATTATCTTTTCCTTATCATGATTAACTATCTCTATATCATCTTCACTAATTCCATTTTCTTTTAACAAATCTATTATCTCATCATCACTTAAATTATATTTTTTTGCATCCATCATCGTACTTTCAAGAATACTTTCAGTATTACTTTTTTTATTTACAAATACACTAGACTCATAAACAAACATAACTACAACAAATATAACTGGAATTACTGTAATAAAAAGTGCGAGCGCCTGAGCTTTCTTATTCATCTTTTAAAACCACTCTTTCACTTTTAATATAATAAGGATCTTTAAGGATTAAACTTAAACCAGGCGTCTTAGGAACATACTTTTCTTTAATAGTAATTTTTTCATATTTATCACTAAATTCACATAGAGCCTCACTAGGGCATAAGCCCGTTTCCTTATACTCCATAACTAAATTACTAACATTATTATCTAATTTATTCTTAGTGCTTAGTATCAAAGAAAAATCCACAAACACTAATATAAGATACACCATAACTGGCATAATCAAAATAAACTCAATAAGTGCTTGTCCTTTCTTACTCATACTAGCCTCCCCTATCATATACAATTAGTATATCACATGTCTATCACAAAAAAAAGAAGATTATCTATTTTATTTCAAATATTTTTAAATCTTCATCATTTAATTTAACATTCAAATCATTAACATATAATAAAGCTAAATCCTGTCCCTTTATAACACTGTCTCCAGCCTCACATAATAACTTAACTCCAACGCTATAATCAATATTATCCTCTTTAGTCTTACGACTAGCACCAAGATATCCAGCAAGTTTGCCAACTTTTAAAGCACTTATTTTAGTTATAACACCATCTTTATTACTCTTAAGTTTAATAATCTTATCACTTACACAAACCCTACTTAAATCACCATGCTGATAACTAATCCACTTCTCAAACATCTTATAAGCCGTCTTATTTTCTAAAACCTTAGCACACAATATCTTAGCTTCACTCACCTTAATATTCTTAGCCATACTTATAATATTAGCAGATACTTCTAAAGACACCTCTCTAAGCCTACATGGCTTATTAGTTTCAAGCACTTCTTTAGCCTCTAGTACCTCTAAAGCATTACCAACAGCACTAGATAAAGGTTCATCCATATCAGTAATAAGAGTTTTAACCTTTCTGTCAAAATGCTCACCTATCTTAGTCAAATACAAAGATAACGCCTCAGCATCTTTTTCATTCTTAATTAAAGCCCCTTCACCACACTTAATATCAATTACAATATATGTAGCTCCAGAAGCAATCTTCTTACTCATAATAGACGAAGCAATAAGTGGAATACTTTCCGTAGTACCAGTAACATCTCTTAAAGAATATATAACTTTATCTAACGGAACTAAATTTTCAGTTTGAGAGCTTATAGCTAAGCCAATCTCTTTAACACCTTTATAAAATTCCTCTTTAGTTAAATTAACATTAAAGCCAGGAATACTTTCTAACTTATCTATAGTCCCACCAGTAATACCTAAACCTCTACCACTCATCTTAGCCATTGGCACATTTAAAGCAGCTACAATAGGAGCAATAATAAGCGTAACAGTATCACCAATTCCACCAGTACTATGCTTATCACATACTGGCTTATCAAATGTATAAACCTCACCACTCTTAATAAAAATATCAGTCAGATCCAAAGTCTCTTCATAAGTCATCCCATTAATAGTTATCGCCATAAGCAAAGCACTCATTTGATAATCTTCAATTTTATTATTTAAATATCCATTGAAAGCATACATTAACTCTTCATAACTTAATACTTGCTTATTTTTCTTTTTAGTTATTATATCTATAATATTCATAATTCACCTACTATTAAAGTATAGCACATAAAACGCACAAAAAAAAGTTAGGAATTCCTAACTTAGTTTCTTTCTTTAACTTTGTATTCTTTCTTCATACCCTTTAAGAAGTTAAGTTTTGCTCTACGTACCATACCTTTTTTAACAACAGTAATTTTGTCAATTTCAGGACTGTTTACAGCAAATACTCTTGATACACCAACACTTCCACTTTTCTTTCTTACAGTAAATCTTTCAGAAACAGAACCACCTTTTTTAGATACTACTAATCCTTCAAAAGCTTGAATTCTTTCTTTCTTACCTTCTTTGATCCATACATCAACTCTTACTGTATCACCAACACGAAATTCTGGAGTGTTTGGTTTAATTTGTTTTTGATTAATTTTGTCAATAAGATTCATAAATATTTCCTTTCTATAAACTATTTTTTCTTATAATCTTCAGTTTTGAGCGGATTATAACACTTTTCTTTCAAAAAGCACATTTATTATAGCAAACCTAATATATAAAATCAAGTGCTTTAGAGCCTTCTAGAAGACAAAATATCTTTTTTATACTCATAAAGGTTTAATTCATTTTTTAATATATTTATTTTTTTTAAATATTTTTTTATCGTATCCTTACTTAAATACTTTGCATATTTATTATAGAAAATCATTGTCATCTCTTCTAATTCCACCATAAGCGCATTTGCATCATCATCTGTTTCATCATTTAAAAATGAAATAATTCGTGCAACTAATTTTAAATATTCGGGGTCAAAATCTTTTTTTAAAATTTCTATAAGCCAAGGTTCATAAAAAATATAAACATAAATTTTATTAATTTTAAATTCATACCCAACAAGATCATAAATAAATATAATCCCCGTATTTTTACTTTTATCTAACTTTAACATATTACTTTAATAAATCAGGTCTTTTTTCCTTAGTAAGTCTGATTCTTTCACTTTCCCTATAGTCATCTATTTTTTTATGATCTCCAGATAATAAAATATCTGGCACATTCATATCTCGGTAAACTGCTGGCTTTGTGTATACAGGATAATCTAATAAATTTTCATTAAAACTTTCTGACTCAAGACTTTCATTAGTAATAGCTCCAGGAAGTAGTCTTATAATAGAGTCTGCAATTAACATTGCTGGTATTTCTCCACCAGTAAGTACAAAGTCTCCTACTGATATTATTTCATCAGCTAAAGTTTTAATTCTTTCATCAAACCCTTCATAATGACCACAAATTAAAATAATATCCTCATATTTAGAAAGTTCTCTTGCTTTTTTTTCATTATAAATACTTCCTTCTGGGCTTAAAATAATTATATGTGATTTAGGTGTTCTTATTTCATCTATACATCTAAATATTGGATCACACATTAATACCATTCCGGCTCCCCCACCATAAGGAGTATCATCAACTTGCTTATTGTTATACACTGAGTAGTCTCTAAAATTAATTATTTTAACTTCAACTTTTTCATTTTGAATTGCTCTTTTAATGATAGATTCAGTAAGAAATCCATCAAACATATTTGGAAATAATGATAAAATTGTAATTTTCATGTTATCCCTCTTTTACTAATTCATCAATATTTTGACAAATTATTTTTTTGTTATTTACGTCTACCTTTTTAATAAAGTTCTTTTGAAGTGGAATATAATGTCCATTAACTTTAATTAAAGGATTAACTTCATTTATTACAACTTCTTCAGCATTACCAACATATTTATCTCCATTATATACGTCATACCCATCAAGTTCACACATTAAGTATTCATTTTCTTCTAATTTAAGTTCATCTTTATTTATTGATACTTTTGCTCCAATTAAATATGTTACTTCATTAATATCTTTAATATTATCTATCTCTACTAAATAATTATGATGGTGAAATCTAGAATTTGTTATCAAACGTTCTTTATTATTAATAATTATTTTGTTTCCTTTTTTAAAGGCACGATTAGCCATTTCAAAATTACTAACTATTTTAAGTTCACCTTTAATACCAAAAGTATTTACTATTTTACCAATTACTATATTCATAACCTACCTCTTATAATTGTGTATACATAAGAATACTTGCTGACACGCCAGCATTTAAACTTTCACACTTTTCACTCATTGGAATATAGAAAAATTCATCACATAATTTTTTTACATCATTACTCATACCTTTTGCTTCTGAGCCTATAATCAGTGCATGAGCACCACTTATTTTATATGGATGGCTTCCTTTTTGAACGTCAGTTCCAACAATTTTATAACCTTTATTCTTTAAATCAGGAATTATTTCATTTAGATCTTTAATAACGATATTTATTTTATAAAGCATTCCTTCAGTAGCTCTTATTGTCTTAATATTATAAACATCGGCTGAATTTGGGCTTATTATAATTGTTTCATAATTAAATGCTACTGCACTACGTATAATTGTTCCAATATTTCCAGGATCTCTTAAATCATCTAAAATAACAACATTACCAGTAATCTCATTAGAAACATTTTTTCTAACAACAGCAAGCACTTTAGGTGCACTTTCTAATCCCGATAACTTTTTCATTACAGTTTCCTTAACATAAGTAACATTACCATAAGTATTCTCTTCGCCTTCTAAAAGAAAAACATCCTTTACTAAGTCTAAGGCTAGAGCTTCCCTAACAAGATGCTCTCCAGGTGCAATATAAAGTCCCGTTTCTTCACGATACTTCTTATTTTGTAATTTAGTATAATATTTTATCTTCTCATTATTTAATGACTCTATAATCATGCATTTAATTCCTTTCTTGCTCTTTTATAATCAGGATAATGTCTTCCAACTTCATCCCAGAAAGCAGCACTATGATTCATATGCTTAAAATGTGATAACTCATGAATAATTACATAATCTATTAAATCTTCTCTTTTCGTTATCAAAGTTACATTTAAAGTCACTGTCATAGAACTTATATTACATACTCCCCATTTAGTTTTCATAAGTCTTGTTCTAACCCTAAAGTTAGGTAAGTTATCAAATTCTTGTTTTAAAACATCTACTCTCTTTTCAAAATAAGGCAAACTTTGCTTATAAAGATAATTTAAAGCAGCATCCTTACTTTCAGCATATATAACATCATCATATAAAGCCGACTTAGCATTTGTAATAATTAAATCTAATTCTTTGCCTAAATAAGTTATCGGTTTATCTTTCTTAGTCATAATTTTTTCATAAAGTTTTAAGATATTACCCTTATTTTGCAAAAGCAATCTTTCAATATTCTTTTGGATTCTACTAGGTCCAGAAACATAAAGTTTACCATCTTCTTTAAATCTAAAATAAATATTCTTAATTCTTTTAGGCACAATTATATACGTTATTACATTATCATCAAGTACTATCTTATTTTCCACTAAATATCTCATACCATTCTTTTATTTTTGTAGTTCCACTTTTAGCAAGACTACTAATTACATCCCAGCTTAAATTCAAACTTTCCTTTAAAAGTGCAAAATCATTTTTAGCACTCTCACATGTCGCACCATTATTTTTGCAAAATTCACTTGTAAGGTTTAAATATAATGTAATAAGACTGTCTTTTGCTTTTGCATAACTACTAGATAACTCTTCTTTATATCCTGGAAAATGCTTATCTATTATAGCATCCAACTTTAACGCTAAACTTATAACTTTTAACTTAGCAGAAGCAGTTAAATCCTTAAAATAATATCCATTTATATCCTTATCATAAAATATAAAATCAACTACTTTTATAAAAGTGCTTTTTAAAGTACCTTTAGACTTATCATCAGCAGTATTAACTTGATTATTAAAATAAGCAAGAACTTCATCATCTGCACTCTTATTATCATTTTTCTTAGTAGTAGTTTTTGTTGTCGTACTAATAATTTTAGTAGTTGTAGTTACTTTATTTGTAGTTTCATTACTTACTCGTTCAGCACTTTTAGTAGTAGTTATTTCTTCTATAATCATATCATTACCATCTAAATCAGATATCTTATCTGTCTGTAACACTTCCACTTCCAGAACCTCAGCCTCAGGAGGATATATCTCCTTAATATTTTTTACCTTTAACCTAATAATATCTCCAACCTTTAAATTCTTTACAGACACACTTAAAATATCATATCCTACATCTTCATCTAAAGGTTTAACTAAAGCATAACCAGCATAACTTTCTCTTACTACTGCATAAAACTCATCATTTTGTATTTTAGAATTATCATCACTTCTTAACTTAAAGATCAAAAAGAACGTCAAACCTGCAATTAAAAGCAGCGTAACAACAAATATTATTTTCTTTTTCATTCTTTATCACCTCTATTTGTAAACTTCAAAATAATTGGTGTACCAGTTAAATCAATATTATTTCTAATTTGATTTTCTAAATATCTTTCATAACTAAAATGAAGAAGTCCTTTGTTATTTACTTGAAAATCAAACTTTGGAGGTCTTGTATCACATTGATTAACAAAATATATTTTAAGTCTCTTTCCTTTATAACTAGGTGGTTCATGCATAGCAACTGCTTCCCTAATAATATCATTTAGTACACTAGTCTTAATTTCTTTAGTCGCACTTTCATACGCTTTAATAATCTCTGGCATTAATGTGTGAATTCTTGACTTAGTTTTAGCAGATAAAAAGACAATATTAACATATGGAATAAACTGAAAATTAGCTCTAATATTTGCTATCCACTTTTTCATCTCTTCATCTTTATTCTCTACTACATCCCACTTATTTACAACAATAACCATTGCTTTACCAGCATCTAATGCATATGATGCTATATGTTTATCATGCTCTATTATTCCTTCTTCAGCATTAATTACCAGAACGCACACATCAGATCTATCAATGGCTTTCATACTTCTAATTAAACTATACTTTTCAATATTCTCATAAATACGTCCCTTCTTACGCATACCAGCAGTATCTATAACAATATAATCTTTCTTTTCATAAGTAAACTTAGTATCAATAGCGTCCCTGGTAGTACCAGCAATATTTGATACAATAGCTCTATCCTCATTTAATAATGCATTTATTAAAGAACTCTTACCCACATTAGGTCTACCAATAATTGAAAATTTTAATGTAGCATCATCTTCTTCAGTAGTATAATCTGGAAAATCTCTAGTAATCTCATTTAATAAAGCATTAATCCCCTTATTATGCTCTGCACTAATAGGTAAATACGTATCAAAACCAAGTTCATAAAAGTTATACATTAAATTATTTTGATGTGTTTCATCTAACTTATTAACTGCAACTATTATCTTTTTCTTAGTCTTTTTTAAATTCTCACTAATAAGTAAGTCATTACTAGTTAAATCAGTTTTACCATCAATTACAAAAACAATAACATCACTCTCATCAATTGCTAGTTCTGCTTGCATTTTAATATTATGGTTAAAGTCTTCTTTTGCTAAATCAATACCACCAGTATCAATAAGTTGAAAACTTTTATTTCCATAATTAACTATTCCATAAATGCGATCTCTTGTTACGCCTGGAGCATCATCAATAATAGATTTCTTTTCATTTATAAGACGATTAAATAAAGTAGACTTTCCAGTATTCGGTCTACCAATTAAACATACAGTTTTTCTCATAAACAACACCTCTTTTTTTCTCCAATATTTTACCATAAATAAGCCAAAATAAAAACCCTTGTTTGGGTTTTTCTACTAATTATCTTTAATAAGTGACGGATCTTTAAGTGAACTACTCACCTTTTTCGAACTTTTATTATATGTAAGTAAAATAACTTCATCATTTAAACTATTCTTTTTTTTAGTTGGATCAGTAATAAGTTTCTCTTCCTCATTATCATACTTTATATATCCAGCCTCAGCCAAATCATTAAATGTTATTTCACAAGTAATTATATCTTCACCAGTACATGACTTAAGCGGTCCTTTATTCGAAGTTAAAAAATAATTTAAATTATCCTCACCCCAAATTACAGACTCATCTACAATCAAATTAACTTTTGTCTTTAAAATTGCCTTTTTAGCACTACTAGTATTCTTGGTAATCGCTGGTATCGCTATAATCATAACTAAACTAAGTACTACAATTACTGCTAGTAACTCCACTAACGTAAAACCTTTTTTATTCTTCATCTAACGCCTCTTTAATAATATTTAAAACTTCATCTCTACCCTTCTTAGTAACTGAAGAAAAAGCAATTACCTTATCATCTTCCACTAAATTAAGAGTACTAGCAACAATCTTAATATTCTTATCACGATCTTTTGCTTTTAACTTATCATACTTAGTTGCTACGATAGTTGTCTTAATATTAAAATACTTCAAATAATTATACATCAAAATATCATTTTCAGTAGGTTTAATGCGACTATCAACAAGCATAAATACTCTCATTAAATTTTCTCTTGTTTTAAGGTATTCCTCAATCATTAAGCCAAATTTCTTCTGTGTAACCTTATCCCTTTGCGCATACCCATAACCAGGCACATCCACTAAATAAAACTCATCATTACATATATAGAAATTAAGAGTCTGCGTTTTACCTGGCGTACTACTAGTTTTCGCATAATTCTTTCTACCTAATAAAGTATTTATAAAACTACTTTTCCCTACATTACTGCGACCAACAAGCAAAAACTCTTTCTTCCCATCATTAGGGTACTGACTAGTTCTAACCGCAATAACATTTAAATTCGAATTTTCAATTTTCATATAAGCTCCTTTTAACATTTGCATCTTTATTATATAAAATAGTGTAAAAAAATGCAAATTATATGACTATTTATAGAAATTATCCCATTTTTTAAGTATAATTATATTGGTGGTTATAATGCTCTATCCAGGCAAGGCCAAAAAGGCTTATCAAAAACCTGTAAGTTATGCTAGACGTGGAATGGATTTAGAAAACCTTATAAATGAAGCAAACAAATATTATTTAGATAATGACATTGCCGTAATTTATAAAAAACCAACTCCCGTTGAAATTAAAAAAGTCTCTTACAAAGGTAAAACAGAATACATTGAAGGTGTCTTAAGAGAAAAATCTACTCTAGACTACACTGGAGTTTACAAAGGATACTATTTAGATTTCGATGCCAAAAGTTCCAAAAGCAAGACAAGTTTTCCTTTAGCAAACATCCATAAACACCAACTACTTCATATTGATAGAGTCTTAAAGCATAAAGGAATAAGTTTTTTAATAATTGAAATGAATGATAGATTTTTTATTTTAGACGGAAATGTTTTAATAAAATTTGTAAATAATAATGATAGAAAAAGTATACCATTCGATTTTATTAAAAATAATGGTTTAGAAATAAAATTAAAATTCAATCCAACATTAGATTATATATCTGTGTTAGATTCACTTATTAGCAAAAAGGAGGAAATTTTATGAAAAAGATTAAACTTAAAAGAAAAGTTAATAAGGTAAAAAAAGAAAATATAACAACTAGTCAGTTCAAAAAGAACTGGCAGAAAGGAAACATCTTTGAAAAAGTACTTATAGTTATAATGCTTCTTCTTGTTGGTGGATTTGCTTGTGGGCTTGCTTTTTTCATCTATGTAGTTATTGCAGCGCCTAAATTTGATCCTCAAAGTCTATATACAAAAGAAGCATCTATCCTATTTGATAGTAAGGGTGAAGAACTTGCAAGACTTGGTACTGAAAACAGACAAAAAGTTACATACGATGAACTTCCAGAAGTATTCATCGATGCCCTAGTTGCTACAGAAGATTCCAGATATTTCCAACATAGTGGTGTTGATATGGCAAGATTTTTAAAAGCGACAATTGGTCAAGTATTTGGTCAAAGTGGTGCTGGTGGTGCCTCTACCCTAACAATGCAAGTTGCAAAACAAAGACTTACTAACAGTGAAGCATCTGGTATTAAAGGTATTATTCGTAAATTTACTGATGTTTACTTATCCGTATTTGTCTTAGAAAAAAAATACTCTAAAGAACAATTAATTGAATTTTATGTAAACATTCCATATCTAGGCAGTGGTTCATATGGTATAGAACAAGCTAGTCAAGTATACTTTGGTAAAAGTGCTAGTGAATTATCTTTACCAGAAGCAGCAACAATCGCTGGACTATTCCAAGCACCAGTTGCTTACGACCCATTCGATTATCCAGAAAAAGCAGAATCAAGAAGAAATCAAGTACTTAACCTAATGAAAAGACATGGCTATATTAGTGAAGAAGAATGTGAAATTGCTAAATCTATTCCACTTAAAAGTTTACTAGTTGAAAGTGAAAGCACAACAAACCAATTTCAAGGATTCATTGATACAGTAGTTGAAGAAGTAATTGATAGAACAGGTAAAAATCCATACGAAACTCCAATGTCAATTAAAACAACAATGGTTAGAGAAAAACAAGAAGCAATTAATAGTATATATAATGGTACAACGTACAAATGGTTAAATGATACAGTTCAAGCCGGTATTGCCATAGTTGATAATGATAATGGCTCACTTATTGCCGTAGGTGCTGGTCGTAATAGAAAAAGATTAAGAGAATATAACTATGCAACAATGATTAAACGTCACCCAGGTTCAACTGCAAAGCCAATATTCGATTATGGTCCAGCAATTGAATATTTAAACTGGTCAACTGGTAAAATGATTATCGATGACAAATATACTTACTCTGGCGGTGGATACTTAAAGAACTGGGATAACGGTTACAAAGGAATCATGACAATCGAAACTGCCCTAGGTTCATCAAGAAACATCCCTGCTCTTCAAGCATTTCAAGCTGTTTCGCAATCCCAAATTAAAACATTTGTAACAAACTTAGGAATTACACCAGAATACGAAAATGGCTTTATTAATGAAGCACATAGTATTGGTGGATTTAATGGTACAAACCCACTTGAAATGGCAGCAGCATATGCAACATTTGCTAGAGGTGGCATTTATATAGAACCTTACTCATTCACAAGTGCTGAATTCCTAGATACTGGTGAGGTATATACAGTAACACCAGAAAAACGTACAGTAATGAGTGAAGCAACAGCTTATATGATTAATATAATACTAAGAAACGCTGTTACAAATAATTACGTATCAGCTGGTTCTAAATCCGGAACTGACATTGCAAGTAAAACTGGTACATCTACAATTGATTCAAAATATATTAAAAGTTTAGGAATTAAAGGGGATGTTATTGGTGACTCATGGCAAATGGTTTACTCTCCAGACTACACTATCGGCTTATGGATTGGTTACAAAGAAACCACTAAAGAAACTTATCTATTAAATAGTGATGCCGGTAAAATTAAAAAACCAATGGTAAGACAACTTATTAAAGATATATTCGAAACTAACTCAAGATGGAAGCAACCATCAAGTGTTGTTACTGCAGAAGTAGAACTTGGTACTGAACCTCTTGCTCTTGCTAGTGCAGCTACCCCATCTAATTTAAGGACAACGGCTTACTTCAAAAAGGGAACTGTTCCTAGTGAAGAGTCATTTAGATTTAGTCAATTAGAAAACCCAACAAATTTAAAAGCCAATTATTTACTTGGTGCTGTAGAACTATCTTGGGAAGATATAGCAACACCTAAAGCAATTGATGAAGCCTATCTAAAAGAATATTTTGATGAAGGATACAAACCTTGGAGTGATAAATACTACGAAGAACGTATAACATATAATGCTAATAATATTGGTACAAATGGTTATCACGTATATATTACAGTTAATGGTAACACTACAGATTTAGGATTTACTACAAACAACAAGTTCACATACACTGGCTTACTTAGTAGCAAAGCAACATTTACAGTAAAATCAGCATATTCTAAATTCAAAAATAATATGAGTAGCGGTATCTCAGTAACAGTTAATCCTGATGGTAATTCATCTTCAGGAAACGCAGAAATCACCCTAAATGGCAACAGTAAAATGACAGTATCTGAATACTACAATATGATTAATAATGACACAAATAAAAGTCCTGTTAAAGTTGTTAACAATGGTATAGATGTAACAAATCAAGCAGATATTAAAAACTATTGTGCAGACCAAAATAACAATAGTATAGATTGTAAAAGTTTAGACTGTAATAGTTCATATACTATTATCCATAATATAACATATAATGGGAAAACAAAAAGTTTTACTAGAACATTAACTAACGGATGCTAAAAAGGAACTAGTTTATAAACTAGTTCCTTTTATATTTACAAAAATCCTTAAATAAGCAATTATCACACTTAGGATTAATAGATGTACAATAATACCTTCCAAATAGAAGAATTTGCTCACTTACCCTATTCCATTTATCTATGGGAATATCTCTTTTTAAAATCTCCTCGACATCTCTTGGCGTTGCTTTTTCCTTAGCGATTCCCAACCTTTTACATACTCTTTCTACATGCGTATCAACTGGTATTGCTGGCACATTATAAATATTTTTTAAAACGACACTGCAAGTCTTAGGACCAACTCCAGGAAATGTTTCTAAAATCTCACGATTATTAGGTACTTTGCTATTATAATCATGAAGTAATATATCCGCTATATTCTTAACATAAACTGCCTTTTTAGTATACGAACCGCAACTTTTTATTATCCTTTCAATATCACTGAAATCCATTAAAGAAATTTCTTCTAAACTATATTTAAATAACTCTTTTGTAACTTCATTAACTCTTCTATCAGTACACTGAGCACTTAAAACAGTTGCCAACAATAACTCATAATCCGTAGAATAATTTAGTTCACACTTTGGATTAGGAATATAATAATCTAAAAATTCATAAAAATCATTCTTCATCTTCTAACCAATTATAATCAAACAATTCTTGCTTAGGATTATTTACCTCTTTCTTTTTTAGATAAGAATCAACTTCATCGACTGATTTAAACCCTTTCTTTTCCCATTCAGACAAAATTTTATCTATATATCTAAGGTTTCTAACATTATTAAACACTGCTTCCTTCAAAGCGCCCTTAATAAGTTCTTCACTTATACCACTTGTAATCCACGCTTTAATTATTTCATATTCAACAGGACTAAGTGGTCTTCCAAATTCCTTTTCAAATATGGTATAAATATTAGTTACAGTTTGTTTTTTAATATTCACATTAATATCACTAACCATAGCCCTATAAGTATTTGTTATATCAATAATCTCAGTAATCTTACCATCCTCTTTACTAGTTTTAATAGATACAAGACCTTTTGCAGTTAAAGAAGAAAAAGCAGACATTATCTCATTATTGTCTAGATAAGTAATAATAGATATTTTTTTTATATCAAATACTGGCTTATCTTGATTAATAAAATATATAAGTAATAGTAATTCTTCAAGAGTTAAATCAAAGTCTTTAATAAGTTTAAAAAGCAGTTTTTTAAAAGTGTAATCTTTCTCTTTAATTAATCCCTCTAATATACTATTACTCATGTCAATCACTCCAATTTTTTAATATATAATCTCGTATTTTTTTATAATTATTAGGTAGTATATTATTTATAACCTTCAACAATACATCGTTATAAATAACTTTAACCCTACATGATGGCTCAATATTTAATATTTTAATAACATCCTCTTGTCTTATTTTAAGTTCATTTTTACTATGAATCTTTAATGAATTATTAATTTTGTAAACCTCTTTCTTAGTTACTCCCATAATTTCAGCACTAACAAGAACCGTATATAATTCATAATTAAAAAGCGTTTCATTATTAATTACTCTTTGATTAATAATCCTTCTAATATCACCAATAGTCTTTAAATTTGCCTTAGTAAAAGGATATTTGTCACTAAAATCAATTTGAGCCCACATCCCAAGAAGATCCTTAATCGTTACTATTTTATCATATTTAATTTCTAAATCATCACAAAAATGATTATTTTTCAAATATTTTAATCCATCTTCTGCTTTCTTAGATACAAGAATCTTTTCTAACTCCTCTTTTTTTCTTGTATAAGATAAAGTTTTAATAATACTTTTATTATTTGCAATAAAATCTTTAATTTCTTTATCTAAATCGAAATCTAAAATTATAGAAAACCTTATCGCTCTTAAAATACGCAAAGGATCCTCTGTTAACTTTTGTTTAGTATCACCAATTACTCTGATAATCCTATTTTTTAAATCACTAGTGCCATCTAAAAGATCAATAATAGTTCCATCACTATTCATACATAATGCATTAATTGTAAAATCTCTTCTTTTAATATCATCTATCAAATTATTTACATAAGTTATAGTTTCTGGTTTTCTATTTTTATAATTTTCTTCTTTACGATAAGTAGTTATATCATAATTAAATTTCTTAGTAGTAATCTTTATAGAACCATACAAAGGATTTTCCTTCTTAATATCAAATATACGTAAAATATCTTTAGGTAAAGCATTCGTACATATATCAACATCTGTAGTAGGAATATGTAAAATAAAATCTCTAACATAACCACCAACTATATATGCTTCATAGCCATTACTCTCTATTTTTTTAAGGATTTTCTTTATTTCTTTATCCATCTACAGCACCCAATATAATTATACCAAAATTATATTAGTTTGTAACTAACAACTTGTTTTAGATCTAATCATTCTAATAGATGTACCAATAGACTTCCCAATATTAAAAATTACAGAGATTATTCGGGCAACTGAATTTAAAAGAGTTGTAGTTATTCCACCTTTAACAAGGACTAGTTCTTCATCTTTCATTAATTACATTTAGGCCTTAAATAACCATCTAATACGCCAGCAAGAAAAGCTCCTATAGCGCCAAGAACAATACCTATAGTCCACTTAATAGCACCACCGCTAACTAATGTTAACTCTTGATTACTTAACATAAACCTTCTCCTTTCTATTGTTTAAGAAAATAATTTTATCAAATTTATAATATTCCTTACTATGACTTACCATTATAATAGTTTTTGTTTTATAATATTCGCAAATATTTTGAAGAATCTTTTTTCTTTCAGAAATATCAATTTGAGATAATGCTTCATCTAAAAGTAAAATATCAAAATTCTTATATAATGCTCTAGCAAGAATAATTTTTTGAACTTCACCTCCACTAAAATTATCCCTTATAACTGAATTAATCCCATTATATTTAGTTTGATAAATCTTTTCTAAATTTAACATTCTTTCAATTATTTTAAGTTTGTCCTCCTCCAATTCACTACCTAAAATAATATTCTCTAATAACGTTCCTGGAAGTAATTTTTGATTCTGATTAACATATGAAATATGCTCTCTAAGGTGTTTTACATTTATATTTGATATAGACATACCACCTATCTTAATAGCACCTTCATAATCATCTATTATTCTATAAATCATATTTAATAAAGTTGACTTACCAGTCCCATTTGCTCCTTTAATTAAAACTTTATCTCCTACATTTATATTTAAAGAAAAATTATTAAACACTTTTTTTAGTCCAATATTATAGGTTAAATTTTTAATTGAAATATTACCACTTATAAAAGGCAAACCACTATAACTTTCATCATTTAAATAATAAATACTATTAATTCTTCTGTAAGCACTTTTAAAAAACATTATATTCGGCATAATACTGCAAAAATAACTAATACTAGATATAAAATAATTATTAATAAAAATAAATGATAATAATGCTCCAACACTTAATTTTAAATAAGAATTAAAGACAATAATCAATATCAAGACTAACTCAGTATAAGAACTAATAAGTAATTCATTTAATGCAATTTTTTTATTTAAAGAATAGTTTTGATTACTATTATCTAAAATATTATCCCTTATTTTATTAAAATAATATTTTATGTCAGTAATTATTTTAATAGTCCAAATATTAGATATAAAACTTATCACCATATCAGTTAATGAAGTATTACTATCTATAGTTCTCTCTAAATTTTGATACATCTTTTTATTATGAAAATAAACAATTAATAATACAAATAACGTAATTACAAGTATTATCATAAATATCATCTTATTTAAAATATAAAGCATAATAGATGTACTTACAATAATTAAAAAGTTTACTATAGATTCTACTATCGTTACTGATATATTCTCTTTTATAATACTTATATCATCAAACCTGCTTACTAAATCTCCTTCCTTTCTTAAACACAAATATTTAAAGGGTAAGAAAAATATTTTTTTAATATAGTCAGTAGATAAACTTTCATTTAAGTTTTTATTTAACTTAAATACACAAATATTTTTTAAATAGTTTATAAGTATTTTGTTAAAGATTAGCACTATCAAAACAATCAAATTAAATACTGAAAGCGAAAAGATACTATTTACTAAAATAGAACTTACAATAAGAAATGCACATATCACTAAAGTTAAAATAAATATTTTTATAAATAAACTTTTGTTTTGAAAGATTACGGTCTTTAACAATTTTAAAAACAAAGATCGAGATTTAATATTTACAATGTTAGATATCGGGAATAATTCCAAAACGTATCCAGTAAATATTTTTTTAAATTTAGATAGTTTTAATTTATTTTTACCAGTGGCTGGATCCATAACTACAATCATATCATTATCTATTTTAACAATTACTACAAAATGATAAAAATTATTAGTTTTAATTTGAACAATAGCAGGTAGTTTAATCTTACTAAGATCGAATTCTTTCTTCCCACTAACTTCAAAACCATACTTCTCTGCTGCCACTTTTAAATTATAAAAGGAAGTACCATCTTTTGTAGTTAGTGTATCAACTTTAACATATTCTAGTGGAATAAACCCATCATAATATTTAATTATCGATAATAAACAGCACGCTCCACAGTCTGCTTCATCCTCTTGTCTTACAACAATATTTTTTAACATTTTTTCCTCCCTTCATTAGTTATTGTTGTAAGAACATGTTCAATTTCCTTTTTTTATTTTAAAAAAAATTAGTTATTTTTTAATTTAACTAATTCTTTCTCTTCTTTTTATAATTTTTAATTTTATCTAAAAATTTAAAATTTCTTTTAACTAAATATGGATATGCTTCCATAAGTCTTGTTTTTATACGCTTAGTTGATTCTTTCTTCTTTTCAAACTCTTCCATAAATTTATCCAAATGACTAGCAATATTAGAAACTTTAATAGCTTCAAAGAAACTTATAGAAAAATCAACAAGCATTATAATAAATAAAACAATTGCAACATACAAAGCAGTTTTAAAACCTAATGCATTATATAACTTATTAAATAATGGATTAAATACATAGATAATTGCTACTGATCCCAATCCAAATAACACTGAGTTTTGTAAACAAACTCTACCATTTAAATTATATTTTCTTTCTGAATAATCCCACCACCTATTATGAAATATCTTTTCCATAACATAACTAGTAATATACTCTAAAATTGAACACAAAACTAATCCAACTAAAAATATAATAAAAGAATCCTTCTTAACATGCATAAGAGCTAAACTAACTATCATTGCTCCATTTCCATATATAGGAATATAAGGTCCATGTAAAAAACCCCTATTAACCCATTTCTTATCACCTAAATAAACATAAAATACTTCACACACATATCCGATTATAGAATAGAACACAAAGTATAAAAATATATAACATAATTTATCCATAACTACTCTCCTCTTAATAATTTTATCTAATTAATAAAATTTTTTCAATAAAAAAAGGAAATTAAGTGTGTCCTTACAACAATAACTAATGAAGGGAGGTAATATTATGTTATTTAGATTTTTACTAAGAACACTATATTTAGCTTTTAGAATTATTTTATAGAATATTTTAATAATAGTTAAATATAATTTACTAGCGAGGAGAATTGAATATGATTAACAAACAGAAATTATGGTTTTTAACTCTATTTAGTATCATTTTAGTCTTAAGTGTGTATTATGTATCTATGCCTGGAGAAAGTTTATCCAACCTAATTAAATCAAATGACACTTCCAGTGAAAAAACTACAATCAAAACAAACAGTGAGGATAACTTAGCCGCTCTTAGAGTTAGCAACGATGAAGAAGTCTTAGCAGAAATGGCTAAACTACAAGAAACATTACTAGATACAGCAGCTTCTAGTGAAGATAAAAATAATGCATATGAAAAACTATTATCAATTAACTTAAATAAAGGAAAAGAAACCTCTTTAGAAGAATTAATTTTAAAAGAATATAAAATAAAATCATTTATAAAAATAAGTGGAGATAAAATAAACGTTACCATTCCAACTAAGGATGGTAGTTATGAAAAAGCTAATCAAATTATGCGAACAATTCAAAAAGAATTTGACAAAAAACAATATATAACTGTTAAATACCAATAATCTAATAATCACTCTCTCTTTAATTGTGTCATAAAATATTATGAGAAGTTGAAAGAGAGGGAAATATGTCTAAAGGTATATTAACAGCACGTGAAAGAGAAGTTTTTGAACTCCTTATATTAAATAAATCTACTAAAGAAATAAGTACTTATCTAGGAATAAGCGAAAAAACCGTAAGAAATCATATATCAAATGTCATGCAAAAAATGAATGTTAAGGGGCGCAGTGGTGCTATTATTGAACTTCTGAAATTAGGAGAAATAAATCTATAAAAGTCGTTAATATACGACTTTTTATTTTTAATAAGAATATATTTAAAATGAGGTGGATCATGCTAATTAAAATGGTTAAGAAAAGAACTTTTTTAATATTATCTAGTTTAATTATTTTATTAATCGTCTATTTATTTCCAACAAAGAAAGAGGATAAAACTTATATTCAAAATGAAAATACTGATTTTAGTATCGTTTATTTAATAGATCAAAATAATTTATTATCAAGGGTTTCTGTAGTAACTAAAAACACTAATATAGATAATCAAATCAAAGAAATAACTGAATATTTAACGTATGGCTCTAACAAGAAAGATTATCTATCAGACGGATTTAAACCAGTAATCCCTAAAGGTACTAAACTCCTCTACTTTAAAATAGATGATGACTTATTAACCCTTAACTTTTCTAAAAAACTTTTAACTATTACTGAAGAAGACGAAAAAAAATTAATAAGTTCCTTAGTATACACTTATACAAGCATTGATGGAATTAATAAAATAACTATTTATGTAGAAGGTAATCTTCTTGATAGACTACCTAATTCAAACGAAAAAATACCTCAAATAATAGATAAAAGCTATGGAATTAATCAAATATACAATATTACAGATATTAATGGAACTACAAAAACAACTATATATTATCTATCTAAATATAAAGATTACTATTACTATGTACCAGTTACTTTAATAAATAATGATAAAAGTGATAAAGTAGAAATCATCTTATCTGAACTTGCTAGTAAAAGCGTTTACGAAACAAGCCTAATTAGTTATTTAAAAGACGTAAGAGAAATAAGTTATGAAATGGAAAATGATTTTATCTCATTAAATATGAGCAAAAAACTCTTTAATGACCTTTATGAATCAAATCTAATTGAAAAAGTAATATACACAATAAATCTGTCTATAAAAAATAATTACGAACATAAAAAAGTCATATATTATATAGATAATGAACTATACGAAACATATGACTTTTAACTAATAATATGCAGTAAATTATAAATTGCGTTACTTATTTTAAGATTAGTGTATAATTAAATATGGTGATACATATGAGCTTAAATGAAATTGGTGCTAAACTTAAAGAACTTAGAATCAAAAATAATATAACTCAAGATGAATTAGCAAGAAATCTATACCTTAGTAGACAAGCAGTAAGTAGATGGGAAACTGGTAAAAGTATTCCAGATTACCAGACACTAATCTTGATTTGTAAATTTTATAATGTTAATATGAACTATTTTTTTGATGATAATAATGTAAAAGATAAAAAATATTATTTTAATTTAGCTTTTGAAAATTTTAATAAGCAAAAAATAATAAATAAATTTAAAATTATAATAATTATTCTGATAATATTTGTAATAATAATATTTTCACTTTTTTATACATTTTATACTTTTAATAAAAACAATATTTATGAACTTGAATATAGATCAAATGAATTAGTTTGCAATAGTGGGTTAATTATAACATCACCTAAAAAGATTATATTTAAACCATGTATTCTAAGTTTTTCAGATGGCACAGAAATTAATAATATAGAAATTTATTATTATGAACAAAATGATAAAAGAACTATATTATCTGGAGGACCTAATATTCTTAATTTCACATGGAAGGATAAAAGAAACGTTAGTGAATTATTTAATTATGGTAAAATAAATATAGATAACAATTTACCAAACATATATTTAAAAATAACTACTGAAGATAATGTCGAAAAAACTATAATTCTTGATTCTAGGAAAATTTAAAAAAATTAATTGTTTTCATTTCTAACTTCTAGCAATATTAAACAACAAATTAATTATTTAATTGTTTTGAAATATTTATTAATACATCTTTTTAACTTATTAAATTTTTTCTTATCAAGTTTATTGTTATTATTAAGATATATTTTTTTATTTAACTCTATCATAATTGTATCTAATCGTTCATCATACACATCAAAATATTTATTTGGTATAATACTTCCTTCATATGGATAATTTGTTTTTACACTATAATTATACTTTTTAAAGTGATTTATTGTTTGTTCAACTAATAATTTAGAAGTGTACTTATTTTCAACTCCAATGCAAATATCAGGAGCATCATCTTTATCAAAAACCTTCTTTATAAACAATTCACTAAAAGAATGTAAATCAACTAAAACACATCTATTGCACATATTAATTATATTAGATACTTCTTTATTCAATATATCATGATGCTTATTATAATAGTTACTTATGATATTATTTTTATATTCTTCATCAAGAACTATAAAATCACTTTCATTAGAATCTTTACTATAAACTACACCCATTCCATATTTATTCATAACTTCTTCCTCAGTATTAAAGCGTTCTACATCGCAAAACATTCTTGAATAACGAAACTTAATAGTTCTTACTTTCTTACTAACTAGTCTATCTACTAAATAATCACTAATAAAAATATTTTCTTTTCTAATATTTTTAATTAATCTCTTCTTACACTTACTTGGAATAAGCAATGAAGAATGAGGAATATGAACTAATAAATATTTTTTCAAACTAACACCTCCACAAAAAAACATTTAAGACAACCTTAAATGTTTAAGATTATCTTATAGTTCTAGCATTACCACCTAATCTAATAGGTTGGTGTGATATCTTAGGGCTAGTCCCTCCATCACTCTTTATAAGATATATATTATTTTATTATTAATTTTCAGCTTTAATTGCTGCCTGTGCTGCTGCTAGTCTAGCAATTGGAACTCTGTATGGTGAACAAGATACATAATCTAATCCAACATTATGACAGAACTCTACAGATGAAGGATCTCCACCGTGTTCTCCACATATTCCCAAATGGATATCTGGATTAGCCTCTCTACCAAGAGTAGCAGCCATCTTAACTAACTTACCTACACCCTTTTGATCTAACTTAGCAAATGGATCATTTTCATAAATTTTCTTATCATAATATGAACCTAAGAATTTACCAGCATCATCTCTAGAAAAGCCAAATGTCATTTGTGTTAAGTCGTTAGTACCAAATGAGAAGAAGTCAGCTTCTTTAGCAATTTCATCTGCCGTTAATGCTGCTCTAGGAATTTCAATCATTGTACCAACATGATATTCCATTTCAAAATTTTCATTTTTAAGAACTTCATCTGCAGTCTGACAAACAATATTTTTAACATATTTAAGTTCCTTAACTTCTCCAACAAGTGGAATCATAATCTCTGGAACAATCTTTACATTCTTTCTCTTAGATACTGCAATTGCAGCCTTAATAACAGCCCTAGTTTGCATCTTAGCAATTTCTGGGAATGTTACAGCAAGGCGGCATCCTCTATGTCCCATCATTGGGTTAAACTCATGAAGTCCTGCAATAATGGCTTTAATTTGTTCAACACTTTTTCCTTGAGTTTTTGCTAATAATTTAATATCAGCCTCTTCTGTTGGAACAAATTCATGTAGGGGTGGATCCAAGTATCTAATAGTAACACTATAATCTTCCATAGCCTCATATAAAGCCTCAAAATCCTTTTGTTGCATCGGTTCAATTTTTGCTAAAGCATTTTCTCTTTCCTCAACAGTATCAGAACAAATCATCTCTCTGATAGCAGCAATTCTATCTTTCTCAAAGAACATGTGCTCAGTTCTACATAGTCCAATACCTTCTGCACCAAGCTCTCTGGCCTTTAAAGCATCTTTAGGAGTATCAGCATTTGTTCTTACTCTTAACCTTCTATACTTATCAGCCCAAGCCATTATTCTACCAAACTCACCAGTAATAGAAGCATCAACTTTAGGAATTAATCCAGCATAAATCTTACCAGTAGAACCATCTATAGAAATCTCATCAAATTCTTTAAATGTCTTATCACCTAAAGTAAATGTTTTATTTTCTTCATCCATAATAATTTCTTGACATCCAGAAACGCAGCAAGTACCCATTCCACGAGCTACTACTGCAGCATGACTAGTCATACCACCACGAACAGTTAAAATACCTTCACTAGCCTTCATTCCTTCAATATCTTCTGGAGATGTTTCAAGTCTTACTAATACTACTTTTTTACCATTCGCTTTTGCTGTTTTTGCATCTTCTGCAGTAAATACTATTTCTCCAGCAGCGGCTCCTGGTGATGCTGCAAGCCCCTTACCAATTGCTTCAGCGCCCTTAAGTGCTTCAGTATCAAATGCAGGATGTAATAAAGTATCTAAATTACGAGGATCAATCATCATAACTGCTTCCTTATCAGTAATCATACCCTCATCAACTAAATCACAAGCAATCTTTAAAGCAGCCTTAGCAGTTCTTTTACCATTACGTGTTTGAAGCATATATAAGTGTTTATCTTCAATTGTAAATTCCATATCTTGCATATCATGATAATGTTCTTCTAACTTTTTGCAAATACCAACAAACTCATCATAAACTTCAGGCATCACGTCTTTTAAATGATCGATTGGTTGTGGAGTTCTAACGCCAGCAACAACATCTTCTCCTTGAGCATTCATTAAAAATTCACCCATTAAATGTTTTTCTCCTGTTGCTGGATCCCTAGTAAAGGCAACACCAGTTCCAGATGTGTCTCCCATATTACCAAAAGCCATCATTTGAACATTTACAGCAGTTCCCCAAGAATAAGGAATATCATTATCACGGCGATATACATTTGCTCTAGGATTATCCCATGATCTAAATACAGCCTTAACAGCACCCATTAATTGTTCAGTTGGATCTGTTGGAAAATCACTACCAACCTTACTCTTGTACTCAGCCTTAAACTCTTCTGCTAGTTCTTTTAAATCTTCAGCAGTAAGTTCAACATCTAAAGTAACGCCTTTTTTCTTTTTCATCTCGTCTATAAGAGTTTCAAAATATTTCTTTCCTACTTCCATTACGACATCAGAATACATTTGAATGAATCTACGATAACAATCCCATGCCCATCTAGCATTACCACTCTTCTTAGCAAGAACTTCTACTACATTCTCATTCAATCCTAAATTAAGAATAGTATCCATCATACCAGGCATAGATGCACGAGCACCACTTCTTACAGAAACAAGTAATGGGTTCTCTTTATCCCCAAACTTCTTACCAGTAATCTCTTCCATTTTCTTAATGTTTTCGAAGATTTCTGTCTGAATCTCATCACTGATCTTTTCACCATCTTCATAATATCTAGTGCACGCTTCAGTTGTAATGGTAAACCCTTGTGGTACTGGTAATCCTAACTTAGTCATCTCTGCTAAATTAGCCCCCTTACCTCCAAGCAAGTTTCTCATATCTTTGTTTCCCTCAGAAAACAAATAAACATATTTCATAAATTAAACCTCCTTTATCTAATCATCATTGAATTTATAAAATATCTATTATCACTCTTAATAAGCACTAAAGTACCTTTTAAAGCCACAATATCTTTAGCATACTCTAAAGCATTTGCTTTGCAACTTTCAGAGTTATAATCAATCATATCAAAATAAACTGTTTTTAAGTTATCTCCATTTTTTTCATTAACAGCTTTAATACAGTATTTAGGATTACCATAGTTTATTTCATATTCATAGGCACCATCTTGATTTAAATACTCAGCAATATTTTCTTTAGATAATTCTGTATTAAATACACTTTCTGATAATGCATTAATTTCATCATAAGTAAGTACACCTTTATCATTCTTAGAATAAAGATACTTAAACTTAGTAAGTTCACTTTCAAAAACATTTATGTCTTTATTATTATAATCAATCGCATTATTAATACCTCTTAAAAAACTTTCATCATTAATAAGCGTATTATAATTTATCTTCTCAGTATCACTTAAACTTGTAATATCCTTATCTACCATCTCAGTAGTAGTTGTAGGTAATTCATATTTATAATTATTTACAGATAGTGTATGATGTACTAAATATAACATTATAATAATACCAATTACTATCAAAACTATCATAAAAACTCTACCTAATTTTTTAGAATTATCATCAATCATTTTACCACCAGCCTACCCAAAAATTATACCAATTTTTTTATTAATAATCTAGTATTTTCCATGAGGATGAGCATTTAAATATACTTTTCTAATCGCATCATTTGTAAGATGTGTGTAAATACTTGTCGTATTCAAATTTGCGTGCCCTAAAAGTTCCTGAACACTTCTTATATCACACCCTTCATTTAAAAGCATTGTCGCAAAAGTATGTCTAAAAGTATGCGGAGTAACCCTAACATTAATCGAACACTTCTTAATAATTCCTTCTATAATATATCTAATCCCTCGATCAGTAAGCTTACCCCCATTATTATTAATAAGTAAATAAGGTGAATACTTTCCATTCAACAAAGCCCCTCTACCATCTTTAAGATAATAATATAATTTATTCTTAGTGCTCTCCCTATAATAAACAATTCTCTCTTTACTTCCCTTACCCATGATTCTAATTTCATTATTCTTTAAATCCATATCATTAATCTTAATATTAGATAACTCACTAACACGCAAACCCGTTGCAAGTAAAAGTTCTATAATAAGAGCATTTCTTAAAGTAAGAGGTTTATCATCATCTAAAGAATTAAGCATCTCTTCAAAGTCACTATACTTAAAATAATTAGGAAGCCTCTTTTCCGTCTTAAGATTATTAATAAGATCAAAAGGATTATTATCAGTAACATCCTTTTTAATTAAATAATTATAAAAACTTCTTAAAGAACTAAGCAATCTATTAATACTCGTAGTCTTATAACCACTCTTCTGCGTACTAATAACATACTTACTAACATCATCATAAGTAAGACTCAAATAATTAAGTTTATTAATACTACAATACTCCTTTAAATGATATAAATCTATCTCATAACTCTTAACAGTCTTATCAGAATACTTTCTCTCAAACTCTAAATAATCTAAAAACTCTTTAATCTTATCTTCCATAATATCCTCAAATAAATTATAATTTATTTTCTCATCTAATACAAGAAAAAAACAATTAAGAATTATAACAAAAAACTGATAGAAACCATCAACTTATATATAGTCATTTCTATCAGTTCTAACTTTAACATTTATATCTAGCCTGTCTGTTTGTCCCTCGAAGGGTTTCTCGGGACATCTGCGACTGACAACTTCGACTTTTAATACTTTGTACTGTTTACATACTTATTATGTATGGGGAACTACTGGTTCCTTCTCCGGTTACGCTGGTCGTCGACTTAAGAGAAATCGAAGGACGAAGCCCGCCGGTGTAGTCCACGTCGCTGCGGTTCAAGCCGCCATTGCTGCCGCCAACGCGCCAAACGCCAGCGGAGCTGCCAACGAAGATGCCAGGCGACAAAGACCACCAATAAGTATCTGTTGCATTTTCTTGTAAATATGTTGTTGTATTACCTATATTCCAAGCATATCCAGCATATGCTAGTTCATCTGCTGTTATTAAGCCTACTTTAGATGCTATTTTACTTAGTTCTCCATTGCATTTTAAACTTGGGCCAGTGCCTCCAGCACTATTGCTTTTACTTACTAATCTTTGGGTAGCACCATAATATGTTGTATTTGTACCATATCCTAAACCATTAACATTACTCATATTCCAAGGATTGTAAGTTGTATCTGTTACATTTGTTTTATCATTACACCATACAGTATCAGCTATTACTTTTTCATATTTTTTAAAATTATCATTATTATTATACCAAGCTTCTAAATTAGTTAGTATTGTACTATTATTTGTATTTGCATGTGTTGCTTCATATGTTGATGAACCGACAGTTCCAAACTTAAATCCTACATATGCATTATCATTATAGTTTGTATTAAATGCACTTTTGTATGTTGTTCCAGAGTATCTTGCAAATGCTGCACTAGCACTATTATTTGCAGCATCACAAGGATTAGCAACTCCAGTAGTATTATCATTATGTAAAATAAGTTTTACAGAGCCATCTCCTCCAACTCTTACTATTCTCCAGCACTTATTAGCAAATTCTACATAGTTATTTGTTACTGCACCTCTAAAGTAATAAGATGTACCATAATCATCTTCTGTGCTAGCAAGTAATGCTTCACTTGCAGTAGATACTGCTGCTCCTGGCGTAGTTATTGGTGCCTTTACTTCATTATTTGCTCGTATTGCTTTAACTAAATTAATAACAGTAGGTGCTTTAGCACTTGTTATCTCTACATGAGCACTAAATGCTGCTCCTTGATTTGCATTTTGACTAGTTGCTTTCTTAGGATAATATATCTTTAATAGATATGTATGTTTAGCATTATTTGCTTTTACAAAGTGTCCACTACCTAGTTCTATAGATGTACCAGTAATATCAGTTTTAGATATATTTGGGATTATTTCTCCATTAGTACTAGTATTAGTGCTTACTAGTTCATATTGTAATGGATCGTCTATTTTAAATGTATTTGAGTCTACTACTAAAGTTAGTTTATAGTACATTTCAGCATCGGTTGTATTATTACCAGTTACAGTTATAGTTTTTGTAGCCCATACATCATCTTTAGGATATATTCCAACTAGATTTATTTTTTTTCCGCCATCATAAGTTATTTTCATTGTTCCGGCATCAGCTCTTACTGTAGTGCTTGTTTCAGAACTCATTCCGGCAGTAAAGAATGCATATGATACACCTACAACGCATATAAGTGATATAATCATTACATAAACCATTACTCTTTTTTGTTTCTTTTTTATTTCTTCTTGGTTCATATTTTAGCCTCTACTTTCTATCATTAATTATACAGACACTCCCTAATATTTTCAAGGTGATTTTTTACGACAATTTTATTTATAAAAAAAGAATAACAAACATGTTATCCTTAAATTACATACCAATATTCTTTTTCTGTCTTTCCCATTCAGTTTCTTTAAATAATTCTTCCTCTTCTAAGGCTTCTTCTAAAGCTTTTCCAGTTAACCCTGGATTATACTTTACAATATCATCCACTTCTAAAAATTCTTCAAATTCCTGTTCTTCTAAATAATGTTTTCTAAAAGGCACCTTTAACTCTTTAGGTGTTACATAATCTATTGTAAACATTGCTAATGTTGCAAATATTTTAGGTGAATCAAATAATACTTTAATAGTCTTTCTTACACATCTTTCATATTCCTCAGCAGCTTCTCTTTCAAATTCATGATTCTCTTTATTATATCCAGCAATATAAGCTAAATAACTATATAACTGAGTATTAGATGTATAATCTTTTATATACCCAAACTCTTTTCTAAGTTTCACAACAAAATCATTATCTTTAAGTTTTTTAATTATAACTTCCTTTAAAACACTTTTATCAAAGTATTGTCTAGTGCATGATACAAGTGGTATATCACTATGAGGAATAATCTGATAATATTCCTTATCATATTTATTTTTTCTTTTAATTACAATTCTAAAATCAGCCGTAGCACTCTTATCTACTAGCCCTTTACCATATAAATATTCAAGCATATCTTCTGGAGTATCAAACTGATTATAAAAAGCGATAATATTAAGTATTTTACCTGCTGATTTATCTTTAAAAAACGGTAAATTACTTAACTCTATTTTTGTGCTTTCCCCTTCTTCATTCAAGTACGTTAAATAGTATTTCATAAATACACCTCAAGAAAATCTTATCATTAAAAGAAAAAAATGTAAAGAGATTTACATTTTTAATACTTCTACATTAGGTTTACTAGTTTCTTTTGATGTCTTTTTAACATTACCAGCTGATTTCTTAACTACAGTTGTTTTAGGTACCTTCTTCTTATTTTTAGTTTTATCTACAATAATTAACGCAACTAATATAAGTAATACAGCCCCAGCACCAATTATAAAATATAATCTAAAAGTTTCAAAGAAAGTTTCTTGAGTTATATTTATTTTATATGAAATAAGTGTACCATCTTCTGCTTGAACATCAACCTTAATAACACTGCCATTTTTAATATCAGTATTACCCGTAATAACATATTTAGCATTCTCATCATTTGGCGTCGCTGTTACAGCTATCTGCTTAACATTATACTTGACCTTTAATTCATACACAGTTTTTGTTGGTGAAAAATTAATATTATATCCAGATAAAGTTAAAACCTTTAATGTCGCATCTTTGCTGACTTCCTTTATCTCTTCACCTTCTTTTAATCTGATAACTCTTATTGTATAAGTTGAAGTTACTGTTCCATCAGTAAGTTTTATTTCAAAATTATTTTCACCAACTTGTAAACTTAAATCTTCCGGAAGTTCAACCGTAGTTCCTTCCGTAGCAGGTTCTGCAGTTAATTTTAAAGTATCAACATCATATAAGACCTTTAACTCATAATTAGTCTTAAACTTACTAAAATCTATTTTTTGTCCTTCAATACTTAATGTTTTAAGATAAAGTTTCATGTCAGAAATATTAGTAGTAGTTGTTGTCTTAGTAGTTGGCTTTGCTGTAGTCGTGGTAGTCGTCTGCCCGCTTGGTGCTTTAGTTGTTGTAGGTTTAGGTGTTAAAGTAACTAACCTCTTGATATCCGTTTCAGCAGACTTAGTATCATCACTATAAACATAAGATGAAGATTTTATAATAATTTCAATAGTCGTATTGTTAGCAACCTCTTGAGTATCAAAATGAAGATAACCAATAATATCAGCCCCAACTAACTTATCATTTCTTAAATATAAACCATTTTCAGCACTTAAATTAGTATAAGTTCCTCCATAAATACCAACATATTTAATTGTAGATGGTACATCTAAAGTTCCCGATACACTTTTATACTTATCTGTTACCTCTAATGCGCAAGATAATATATTGCCACCAATAACATTACTAGGACAAATTAAATGCATTTCAGCCTTAACCACTTTTGGCATAAGTATTAAACAGAACATAGTTAAAAGATATTTTAATTTTTTCATAATACGCCTTCCTATTCTAAAAATATTTTAGCATAAGTTCAAATGAAAAACAATGTATTTTAGAAACAAAAAAACTAGATTACTCTAGTTAATATTTAAATGGTAGCGGCGGAGAGATTTGAACTCCCGACCTGCCGGGTATGAACCGGATGCTCTAGCCAACTGAGCTACACCGCCAAAATAAAACTTACACTAATAATATATCAAATTTTTATTTCTAGTGCAAGTGCTTTTAATTAATTTTCTTCTTTTAAATCACTTTCTGTTAAATACTGAGTTGTATTATCTTCAAAAAATAATTTAACACTTATACCAATTGCATACCCATATTTATTATAGGTTGTAATTGAATACTGATTAGTTATCTTTTTATCAAACTTACTACTAAAATCCATCGAATTAATTTCTAAGAATTTACCTTCATATTCATCACCATCACTTGGAACAGCTTTAGGAAATTTATAAGTATATGTCTTATTCCAATCTTTATCTTCTGGAGTCATTGACACTACTACATCATCATTTTGTTTTAATGATAATAAAGATTCAGTTTCACTAACATTTAAAACAACATCTTTACTAACCTTATTACCATATTTATCCTCAACAAAAATTTCTAAATCATACTTTCCTGCTTTTTCATTTAATTTAGCATATGAGTCTTTCTTATAAGATGTCTTACAAGGTAAAGATAAATCATCACAAGAATCTAAAAATTCATAAGGTTCAAACTCCTCATTAACTCCAACAGTTATCTCTTTAACAGTTACAGTAGGTGCAGTCGTATCTTTAACAAAGATTTTACCTCTTTTAGTAGAGTCACCTTTTTTAATTTTATAACTATATTCACCAACCATATAAGTATTGCCTTCTTCATTTACTAAATTATCTGGTAAACTTAAAATATATCCATCAGTAGCTCCACTAGCATAAGAACTTATATCTTCACTAGGTTTAGAACCAAGTTCAATTGTTACATCTTTCACTTTTACTACTTGTTTTTTATATTCTTTATAAAAATAATAACCTGCACCTAATCCAGCAATTACTAGAATTACAATAATTATAGTTACCCATTTAGGGTTAGATTCTTCAAAATAGAAATCTTGATCCATTTATATCCACCTCGCAAAATAAATATTTCTCGTATAACCATTTTCATAATTATCATATAAATTAAATATTCCTTCAATTAAACCCGTTGTAATATCTTCACTTGAGTCTATTTTAATATTAACACATCCTCTTTGAAGTTCTTTTCTAAATAAATAATCATCTATATATTTACTAATTATTAAATCAATCTTTTCTGCTTTTTTTAATGCCCTTTCATCAGTAACATCTATACTAAATATATAATCTTTATATAAACTAATTAATTTAGAAGATATAACATCATCTTCATATATTTCAAAATCCAATATCTTATAAAAATGAGGGCAGTGTTTCAAAACAATCTTTTGCCTTTTCATATCTCTCACCTATCCTATATAGAATTATAGCATAAGTTAAAAAAAAATACACTATATTAGTGTATTTCATGACCACATTTAGAACAAAATTTACCACCAGTAAGTTCTGCTCCACAATTAGTACAGAATTTAGCACCCTTACTAGTAGTACTCTTTTCAGCAGTCTTTTTAACAGTTTCTTTTACATTGTCAGTTGCTGAATTAACTTTATCTTCAGGAATAACTCCAAAAGCACTTACTTCACAATCCGTATATTGACTAGAACCAAATGCTAATATCGGAATAAAGATAATTGGTAATAATGTAAGTCCAATACCAAAGCCTATTGGATCTTTACCCATTTTCTTACTTAAATTATAGTAAATACAGAATCTAGTAAATAACACTATTAAATTTAAGACAAAGCCTATTCCAGACGTGCTAGCTGTAAAATAGCCAACTACAAGAATAAATATTGCCCACCATTTAATTCCCGTAATTTGAATTAAGACATAATCACTATATATTGGGATAATTCCTTCCCAGCCTTCTCTTCCACACTTTTTATAAAGTTTCCAAGCCGCTACAATATATAAAATTAAAAGTGGTGCACCAATTAAACAAATAATAATTAATGTAATTACGCTTGCCGCTAATAAACCCTCGATCATCTTTCTTCCTCCTTTCTAATCTATATTAAGTATATAATATTTTTTATATGATTACAACATAAAAAAAGACTACTCTTCAGTAGTCTCTTCATTTACTTCCTCAGCAATTTCTGGCGTTTCAGTAGTTTCATTTGCTTCTGCTTCATCTGTTTCAGTTTCAAGTTCAGCATCATCAATAAATTCTTCTTCTAAAACTTCTGATGGTTCATCACCCATATACTCTTTTGATAATTCAATTTCAATATCTGAGTATCCCTTAGCTCCAGTACCAGCAGGAATTAATTTACCAAGGATTACATTTTCTTTTAGACCCTTTAATTCATCAACTTTACCCTTAATAGCAGCATCAGTAAGAACTCTAGTTGTCTCTTGGAATGATGCAGCAGATAAGAATGAATCTGTTTCTAAACTTGATTTTGTAATACCTAAGATAATTGGATATCCTGTTGCAGGAACTTTACCTTCAAGGATAACTGGTTTATTCTTAGCCATAAACTTTCTAATTGATACAGATAGTCCAGCAACTAAGTCAGTATCTCCAGCATCAGTTATACGCATCTTATTAATCATACGGCTTGCAATTACTTCGATATGTTTATCAGCAATATCAACACCTTGTGATTTAAATACTTTTTGAATTTCTCTTAAAATATATTCTTGAGTAGTTATGGCATCAGTAACAGCAAGTAACTCTTTTGGAGAAATAGTTCCTTCTGTTAATCTATCACCAGCATTAACTTCCATACCTTCTTCTACTCTTAGTTTAGCACCATAAGTAGTTGTATGTTTACGAGAGTCAGCATCATTCATGATAGTAATTTCCCATTTACCATTAGCATCTTCTATCTTAGTAATCTTACCAGTAATTTCTGCAATAGTTGCTTTACCTTTTGGATTACGTGCTTCAAAGATTTCTTCTACACGTGGAAGACCTTGAGTAATATCTTCAGCTCCTGCTACACCACCTGAGTGGAATGTACGCATTGTTAACTGTGTACCTGGTTCACCAATTGATTGTGCAGCCATAATACCTACAGCTTCACCATTTTCAACTAGGTTACCAGTTGCTAGGTTGTTACCATAACATTTTTGACAAATACCAGTTTCACTACGACAAGTAAGTACGCTTCTGATCTCAACACTCTTAATACCAGCTTTAACAATCTTATTTGCAATAGTTTCTGTAATTTGTTCATTTTTATCTATAATAACTTCTTTAGTTTCAGGATTAATAACCTTCTTAGCAGTATAACGACCAATAATTCTTTCAGATAGGCTTTCAATAACAGAACCATCCTTATCATCAATAAAGTCGCTTACCACAAGTCCACTCTTACATCCACAATCTTCTTCTTTGATAATAATATCTTGAGCTACATCTACTAAACGTCTAGTTAAGTAACCAGAGTTTGCAGTCTTAAGTGCTGTATCGGCAGTACCTTTACGAGCACCATGAGTGTTAATGAAGAATTCGTTTACTGAGTGTCCTTCATATAGAGATGTTGTAATTGGGATTTCAATAGAATCACCATTTGGTTTAGCCATAAGTCCACGCATACCAGCCATCTGTGAGAATTGGTTAAGTGAACCACGGGCACCAGAAGTCATCATCATGAAGATTGGGTTACGAACATCTTCTTCGGCAATCTTCTTAAGTTCTTGTTGAACTTTTCCGTTTACCGCATTCCAAGCATCACATACTGAGTTATGTCTTTCTTCATCAGTAATAAGACCTCTTTGAAATTGTTTATTAATTTTATTAACTTTTTCTTGTCCTTCAGCAACAAATTCTGCTTTATGAGTACTTGTCTTAATATCAAATAAACTAAATGTGATACCAGAGATTGTAGAATATTTAAATCCTAAATCTTTAAGTCTATCTAACATCATAGATGTTTCAGTTGTTTTATATCTTCTAAATACTTGGGCAATAATCTGTTGTAAAGTTTTCTTAGCAAATGCTCCAGCTACTGGCATAGATGCAATAGCTTCAGGAATATTAGTTCCTCTTTCTAAGAAATACTTGCTTGGAGTAATTCCCTCAATGTTATCCTTTGTTGGTTCATTAATATAAGGGAATGTATCTGGTAAAATTTCATTAAAAATTAACTTACCAGCAGTAGTAACTAAATATTTATCTTTAACATCATCAGTAAATAATTTATACTTAAATGATGATACTGGAACAGCTATTCTAGTATGAAGTGTAATCTCTCTTCTTTCATAAGCCATTATAGCTTCATTAGAGTTCTTATATACTTTACCTTCATTATCTTCTCCAGCATATTCTACTGTAATATAGTAGTTACCTAAAACCATATCTTGTGATGGAGTAACAATTGGTTTACCATCTGATGGTTTAAGAATATTGTTAGCACCAAGCATTAAAATTCTAGCTTCAGCCTTAGCCTCTTCTGATAGTGGTACATGGATAGCCATTTGGTCACCATCGAAATCGGCATTAAAAGCTGCACAAACTAATGGGTGAAGTCTTATTGCTTTTCCACCTACTAGTTTAGGTTCAAATGCTTGAATACCTAATCTGTGTAATGTTGGAGCACGGTTAAGCATTACAGGATATTCTGTAATAACATCCTCTACAACATCCCATACACAGTCATCTTTGTTATCAATAAGCTTTTTAGCACCCTTAATGTTATGAGCAAGACCACGAGATACTAAACCATTAATTACATGAGGTTTAAATAACTCTAAAGCCATATCTTTTGGAAGACCACACTCATACATCTTAAGACTAGGTCCTACAACGATAACAGAACGGCCAGAATAGTCAACTCTCTTACCTAATAAGTTTTGACGGAAACGTCCTTGTTTACCTTTAAGCATGCTTGATAATGACTTAAGTGGTCTATTACCAGCACCAGAGATACTTCTACCTCTTCTACCATTATCAAATAGTGTATCAACAGCTTCTTGTAACATACGCTTTTCATTTTGAACAATAATTGATGGAGCACCTAGTTCCAATAATTTTTTAAGACGATTATTACGGTTAATAATACGACGATATAAATCATTTAAGTCACTAGTAGCAAAACGGCCACCATCAAGTTGAATCATTGGACGAAGTTCTGGAGGTATTACAGGAATAACATCTAGAACCATCCATGATGGCTTATTTCCAGAAGTTTGGAACGCTACTAAACAATCCAATCTCTTAACAAGACGAATACGTTTTTGACCAGTAGCACCCTCTAATTCTTTATTTAATTTTTCAATTTCAGCATCAACATCTACTTCTTCAAGTAGTTTTTTGATTGCTTCAGCACCCATACCTACTTCAAAAGTATTTCCATACTTTTCATAGTAAGCACGATACTCTTTATCAGATAAAGTCTGTTTCTTCTCTAAAGGAGCAGATCCCGGATTAATTACGACATAACTAACAAAGTATAAAACTTCTTCTAGATCTCTTGGAGACATATCTAGAACTAATCCCATCTTTGATGGAACACCTTTAAAGAACCAAATATGTGAGCAAGGAGAAGCAAGCTCAATGTGTCCCATACGTTCACGACGAACTTTAGAACGAGTTACTTCTACTCCACATCTATCACATACAACATTTTTATATCTTAATCTCTTATATTTACCACAAGAACACTCAAAGTCTTTTGTTGGTCCAAAGATCTTTTCACAGAATAAACCATCTCTCTCAGGTTTTAAAGTACGATAGTTAATAGTTTCTGGTTTCTTAATCTCACCATAACTCCAGCTTCTGATTTTTTCAGGGCTTGCGATTCCTATACGAATTCCTTTAATATTATTTACTTCGATCATTATAGTTCATCCCCTTCTAGATCTTCTTCTAGTTCTTCCAAATCTTCATTAGTTGGTTCTTCATCAAAATTTTCTTCATCTTCAAAATCATCTTCTTCAGAATCTTCTATAGGTTCTTCATCAGTAACCTCTGGAGTAGTTAGCTCCTCTTTACCTTTAATAACACCAGTCTTTGCATCTATTTCATCAATAGTAATAGCATCACTTGTTTCATCTTCCTCTTCTTCTAGTTCTTTTAGTTCATGAGTAACATCATTATTATCAATAATTTGAACATCTAATCCTAGAGCTTGGAATTCTTTAATTAATACTCTAAATGATTCTGGCATTCCAGCACCTTTAACTGTCTTACCTTTAACTAATGCTTCATAAACTTTAACACGTCCTAGAACGTCATCTGATTTAACAGTTAAGATTTCTTGAAGTACATGTGCTGCACCATAAGCATATAGTGCCCAAACTTCCATCTCTCCGAAACGTTGTCCACCAAATTGTGCTTTACCACCTAACGGTTGTTGAGTAACTAATGAGTAAGGACCAGTTGAACGTGCATGAATCTTATCATCAACCATATGATGTAATTTAATCATGTACATAACACCAACAGCTACTCTATTTTCAAATGGTTCACCAGTGCGTCCATTAAATAGAACAGTCTTACCATCTGGATCCATTCCAGCCTTAGCCATCTCTTCACTTATTTCATCAACTGTAGCTCCATCAAATACTGGGGTTGCATAATGAAGTCCAAGTTTCTTACCAGCCATACCTAAGTGTAGTTCTAAAATTTGTCCTAAGTTCATACGAGATGGAACACCTTGTGGATTAAGTACGATATCTACTGGAGTACCATCTGGTAAATAAGGCATATCTTCTTCTGGAAGAATTAAACTTACAACACCTTTATTTCCGTGACGACCACTCATCTTATCTCCGACTTGAATCTTACGTTTTTGAATAATATATACACGAATTACCTTACTAACGCCTGCAGATAACTCATCAGAATTTTCTTTAGTATAAACCTTAACATCATGAATAATACCATCAGCACCATGAGCAACTCTAAGTGATGTATCCCTTACCTCACGAGTCTTCTCTCCAAAGATTGCATGTAATAGTTTTTCTTCACTAGTTAACTCTTGCATTCCTTTTGGAGTAACCTTACCAACAAGGATATCTCCTTCATGAACCTCTGTACCAATCTTAATAATACCATTAGCATCTAAGTTCTTACGAGCCTCCTCAGAAACATTTGGAATATCTCTAGTAATTTCCTCAGGTCCTAACTTAGTATCACGACAATCAATATCATAATGTTCAATATGTAGTGATGTATAAACATCATCTTTAACTAACTTTTCATTTAGTACAACAGCATCTTCATAGTTATAACCATTGCATGTCATAAATGCAATAACCATATTCTTACCTAAAGCAAGTTCACCTTTATCAGTAGATGGTCCATCAGCGATTACTTCACCACGATGTACTTTATCTCCTGCTCTAACAATTGGGTTATGAGAGAAATTACTTTCAGCATTACTTCTTTCAAAGTTTGCTAAATAATACTCATCTTTACCCTTAGCATTTTTAACAATAATCTTTTTAGAATCAGCATACTCTACTACACCATCAGCTTTACAAACAATAGTAGATCCTGAATCACGAGCAGCAATATATTCAACACCAGTACCAACTATAGGTGCTTCAGTTCTAAGTAGTGGAACAGCTTGACGTTGCATGTTTGAACCCATTAACGCACGCTTAGCATCATCATGATCCAAGAATGGAATACAACTTGTTGTTACAGAAACGATTTGACTTGGTGAAACATCTACAAAGTTAACTTTATCTGCCTCAACCATAACATTTTCACCGTTTAAACGAGCGATAACTTGTCCTTCAGTAATATTATTATCTTTATCTACAGCAACAGTAGCTTGACTAATATAATAACCATCCTCTTCATCTGCAGTTAAATAAACAACATCATCCGTAATATGCTTATTAACAACTTTTCTATAAGGAGTAGTAATAAATCCATACTCATTTAATTTAGCATAAGATGCTAGTGATGTAATAAGTCCGATGTTTGCTCCTTCTGGAGATTCAATTGGACAAATACGTCCGTAGTGAGAAACATTAACATCACGAACTTCCATACCAGCTCTCTCACGTGAAAGACCTCCTGGCCCTAAACTACTTAAACGACGTTTATCAGTAAGTTCAGCAATTGGGTTAATTTGATCCATGAACTTAGATAACTGTGATGAACCAAAGAACTCTTTTAATGCCGCAGTTACTGGTCTAATATTAATTAATGTCTTAGGTGTAACTGTATCAATTTCTTGAGTAGTCATTCTTTCACGAATAACTCTTTCCATACGAGCCATACCAACTTTAAATTGATTTTGAATTAACTCACCAACTTGACGAACACGACGATTTCCTAAGTGGTCAATTTCATCAATGTTACCAATATTATCAAGTAAATTTAAATAATAACTAATAGATGCATAAATATCACTAATTGTAAGTCTCTTCTCATCAATAGTATTATCATTACCAATAATCTTAATAGTCTTAGTCTCATCATTCTTATCAACTACTAAAACTTCAGTAATCTTATTATATGTATCTAAATCTTCATTAATAGATACTTCCTTTAAGCACATACCCTTTTCAAAGTATGGTCTTAACTCTTCAAGACGTGCTTTATCAATAACTTCACCCTTAGTTGCTACAGTCTTACCATCAAACTTTAAGTTTTCTGCAAGTGTGCATCCTAAAAGACGATCTAATACATTTAACTTCTTATTAAATTTATAACGTCCTACTTTTGCTAGGTCATATCTGAAACGATCAAAGAAACGAACAATTAATTGGTTCTTTGCACTATCAAGTGTTGCTGGTTCACCTGGTTTTAACTTTTCATAAATTTCAATAAGTGCTTCATCTGTATTTTTGGTATTATCTTTTTCTAAAGTATTATCAATAAATCTATTTTCGCCAAACACTTCTTTAATAGATTCATCACTAGATAAACCTAACGCTCTTAAGAATGTTGTAAAAGGAACTTTTCTAGTTCTATCAATACGAACATAAATAACATCACGAGCATCAAGTTCAAACTCAAGCCAAGTACCACGGTTAGGTATCATTTCCCCAGATACTACTGGTCTACCATTCTTATCAATTTCACGTTTAAAATAGATAGATGGACTTCTAACTAACTGAGATTGAATAACTCTTTCAACACCATTAATAATGAATGTTCCTGCATCAGTCATTAAAGGCATATCACCAAGGAAGACTTCTTGTTCTTTAACTTCACCTGTCTCATGAATAAATACACGTGCTTCAACCTTTAAAGGAGCAGCAAACGTTACCATACGTTCTTTTGCTTCCTTTACTGAGTATCTAGGCGCATCAAAAGAATACTCACCAAATTCTAGTGATATATTTCCGGTGAAACTCTCAACTGGGAATAAGTCATCGAAAACTTCCTTAATACCGCTTTCTAGAAACCACTGATATGATTTCTTTTGAATATCTAATAAATCTGCTAGTTCAAAGTTGTTAATCGTTTTAGAGAAAGTTGCTCTTTCCCTATGGTCACCAAATTTTGCTATTTTGTATGCCACTAAATTTCACCCCAAACAATATATTTTTTTAGTATGTATCCTCATCCCTTGAGAGATACAACTCCAATTTAAAATTATACTAGAAAACATGGCAAACTGTCAACGCTAAATATGACGAAAACTTCAAAAAAAGCAATCTTTTCCTTCTATTTAAGAAATTTAAAGATTACTTTCTCCATTTTTAACCATAACAACATAATAACCAGCATCTTTTTTAAGAACACTTGTATTATATTTTTTACTTAAATCTTTAATAACCGTTTTAACACCATGATTATTACGCATTACAAACCAAAGTTCACCATCAACATTTAAATGATTAAATGCTGCATTAATAATTGTTAAATATACGCTCTTGCCTGCTCTTATAGGTGGATTTGTAATAACCACATCATACTTCTTTGTAACATTATCATATATATTACTATTAAAAATATTTAAATTAGCAATATCATTTTCCTTTTGATTCATCTTACTTAAATGTAGTGCTCTATTGTTAACATCAACCATATCAACATTACCACCATTTATCTTACCAATAACGCACCCAATAAAACCATAACCGCATCCAACATCAAGTACATCTAATGGCTCACTATGATATTTAAGATAAGTTTCTACCAAAAGAATACTACCATAATCTATTTTATCTTTAGAAAACACTCCCAAATCACTATAAAAGTTAAAATTTACATCTTGAAAATTATATTTAAGTATTCTAAGCTTACTATCTAAATTTTCATTATTATCAAAATACTGCATTATTTTTCCCTCTTACTAAGAATTATAACAACTACTGGCATAATCATAATTAAATAAATATACCATACACCCGTTTTAAATAAATAATTAAATAATGATATAAGGGTGCCTAAAACAAAATACATAATATTTAAAGCCTTACTTTTCTCTTTATATATAACATAACCTATTAAAACAAATATCCCAGCTAACCCATAAATAACATACTTCGCATAATTATTTATGCTAGCACCCTTCTTACTACTATCAAGCCTTTTATTTTCAATACTTATAATCTCATCTAAAGCCTCAATATCAGTATGATTACTTCCCTGATCAATTGCAATCTGTTCTAAAGGAAGAGTAAGTCTTACATTAATCTCCTTTTTAGTATTAGGATAATGAGCAAACACACCATACTTGAATCCATCCTTTTCTATTTCCTCATACTCACCATTACTATTCCCATGCAAATATACATGATACTTTTCATCACTAGTCTGATAAGGAATAAGTACTCTTAAATAAGTATCATCAGCATTATATTCCAAATTTTTAAAAGTATAGTTAAGTTCTCTAACATCTTTATGAGTTACTACAACATCCCCAATTAAATATTCCAAATAAATAACTGTCTTACCACTATTTTTAAAATAAATATTATATGAGTTTTCCCCATCCTTTTTACTTACCCTATATGTATTATCACTAACCTTCTTAGGATTTAACTCCTTAAAATATTCCTTAACATTTCCCCCTAAATTATTTAGATCAATTTCTTCTCCATTATACTTATAAGCAGATACTGTAAAATTATATATCCCACTTCCATTATATAAAGGATTATCCTCCAAACTAGTATCTTTCTTATCCCAAACACCATCAAAAGTCTTATAATTAAGAGTTCTTGTAAAATAATCTACATCCCCATCAATTAAAATAAACTCTTTAACACGTAAGTTACCACTTATCTCAATCTCACTATCAATATAATGAGTAAGTACTTTATAATCATTTTTCGCATGCACTACTAAAGGAGCAACTAAAAGTACTAATATAAATATAATCTTTTTCATCTTTACCACCACTAATATATTATCATTTATTGTTTTACTAGTCCAATACTTTTCATATATTTTATTGGAGGATTAGATGTTTTATATAATTAGTTTACTTAAAAGTTTAATATTTTTTACCGGTTCCTACTCAGTTAATGTTTTCCCATCTCCCCTAGAAAAAGATGAAGAAGAAAAACTTATTAATCAAATGCTTATGGGAGATACAGATGCAAGAGGCAAACTCATTGAGCACAACCTAAGACTAGTTGCTCACATCGTCAAAAAATACGAAGGAAAAGAATATGATTCTGACGATCTTATAAGTATTGGTACTATTGGTCTGGTAAAAGGAATAGATTCATATAAACCTAGCAAAAACACTAGAATAACTACATATGTAGCTAGATGCATTGAAAATGAAGTACTAATGTATTTTAGAAGTAACAAAAAACACCTAAATAATGTTAGTTTAAATGATTCAATCGGGTACGACAAAGATGGTAACGAAATAAACTTAATTGACGTTTTAAAATGTGAAAGTGAAGATACCTTAGATAAAATAGATACCCAAAACAAAATAGATCTACTTTTAAAATATTTAGATACCTTATCACCTAGAGAAAAAGATATTATTATTAAAAGATACGGACTATTTAATACCAAAGATATGACTCAAAAAGAAATTGCTAAAAAAATGAATATCAGCCGTAGTTATGTATCTAGACTCGAAAAAAGAGCCATAACAAAAATACTTCGTGAATTTATAAAAAATAAAAAAATTTAGTGCATAAAATCGTTAAAACCTTCACATAATAGAACTAGGACTATAAGCCCGTTCATTTTATGCGATTTTTTTGAGAAAATATTTATATATAGGAGTCGATGGGGTATGACAGAAAATAAATCAGATACATATTATTACAATTTAGTTCGCCAGAACATTAGAAAGTACAGACTAGAAAAAAACTTTACGCAAGCAAAACTAGCTGACGAATCTAATTTAAGCGTGGACTATATTTGTGAAATCGAAAGTATGAAGAAAAATAAAAGTTTTTCAATTGCTACAGTAGGAAAAATATCCGAGGCATTAAACGTTGACTTTGAAAAGTTTTTTGAGTAGATACTACTCTTTTTCTTTAAAAATCGTTGCAACTATATACTGATATTGTTTAGCACAACTACTTGGTAAAATATATTGTAGGAGTGCAGTATATATGGAAAACAAAGAAGATATCAAGTATATATATAAACTAGTTTCTGAAAGAATCAAACTTTTTAGAAATTATCGTGGGCTTACTCAAGAGCAGTTAGCACTTAAAACTACCTTCTCTAGAGGTCTAATCGGCAACATTGAAAGTGCCAAAACAACCCAAACATTTAGTTTAGCTGTACTTTACGCTTTTTCTAAAGGACTAGACATTCCTTTAGAGATGTTCGTCAAAGAAGACATAAGTGACTACTTAAAAGAAATAGGACTTACCGAAAAATAGTAAGTCCTTTTTATTATTCAATAATTGCTTTTATTCTTCTAACACCTGCAGAAGATGCTTCCTCTTTAACTATTTTAAATGTACCAATTTCACTAGTACTCTTAACATGTGGCCCCATACATATTTCCTTAGAAACATCTCCAACAAAATAAACAGTTACCACATCAGGATATCTCTCAATAAACATATGCTCTGCACCTATCTTAACTGCCTCTTCTTTAGTCATTTCCTTAACAGACACAGGCAAATCTTCTTTAATCCACTTATTAACTAAATCTTCAGTATTCTTAATCTCTTCTGGAGTTAATTTATGATCGCAGGAAAAATCAAAACGCATTCTTTCATTATTAATGTTTGAACCCTTTTGATGAACATCTTCACTAACAGTAATCTTTAAAGCCGCATTAAGTAAATGAGTTGCTGTATGATACTTAGTTTCAGTTTCACTATCACCAGCAAGACCTCCTTTAAACATACCCTTAGATGCTGTTCTTGATTTTTCTTGATGTTCTTTAAACTTTTCCTTAAAGCCTTCAGTATCAACTTCCATATTCTTTTCTTCAGCAAGTTCACAAGTAAGCTCTATTGGAAATCCATAGGTATCATATAACTTAAACGCTAAATCTTTATCAATCTTATTAAGGTTAGCAGTTTCCTTCTCAAATACCTTTAATCCCTTTTCTAAAGTCTTTGAAAACTTAACCTTCTCTTTAGTAAGTTCATCTATTATACGTTCTTTATTTTTAGATAATTCCTCATAATACTTACTATACTTATTAATAATAAGTTCTGCTAAAGTAACTTCAAAATCAGAATTAAGATCAATATTAAGTTTTCTTGCATGTCTAATCATTCTTCTAATTAATCTTCTTAAAATATAACCACGATCAGTGTTTGATGGAACAACTCCTGCATCATCACCTAAAATAAACACACTAGTTCTAATATGATCAGCAATAATTCTCATAGACAAGTAATCATCTTTATAAGACTTACCAGATATCTCTTCTATTTTTTCTATAACATCACGCCAAATACTTGACGCATAATTATCATTAACACCTTCTAATATAGCAGTAGTTCTCTCAACACCCATACCAGTATCAACATTCTTCTTAGGAAGTTCTATAACAGTTCCATCTGCTTTCTTCTCATATTGCATAAAAACATCATTCCAAATTTCAACCCATCTCTTGTCTTCAGGATCAAAAACTTTTGGAATCTCATCATCACTTCTCCAGTAAAACATCTCTGAGTCCGGTCCACATGGTCCAGTCTCTCCAGCAATCCAAAAATTATCTTCACTAGTAGCAGCAATTCTCTCTTCCGGAATACCTAAAGAAAGCCAAATACTCTTACTCTCTTCGTCAAATGGAATTGTATCATTACCAGCGAAAACAGTAACGCCTAATCTCTCTACTGGAATATTTAAAACCTTAGTTAAAAATTCAAAACTATATGTAATCGCATCTTTCTTAAAATAATCACCTAAAGACCAATTACCTAACATCTCAAAAAAAGTATGATGATAAGTATCTCCAACCTCATCTAAATCATTCGTTCTAATACATTTTTGATAATCACATAGTCTTGTACCATATGGATGAGCCATCCCCATTAAATAAGGTATAAGTGGCTGCATGCCCGCTGTATTAAATAACACACTTGCATCATTTTCAGGTACTACTGGCGCTGAAGGAATTTGCTTATGTCCTTTACTAACAAAATAATTAATGTATAAATCCTTTAAATTCATATAAATTCCTCTCTTCTTAAAAAGAATTTTATCATAAAAAAAACTATTTTTAAATAGTTAATTTTTCATAGTTTCCAAAAACTTTTTACTTTTTAAATATAGCCCAGTATATCTATCATAGTAAGTCTTTAAAAAATAATCTATATTATCTTTAACTTCTTTAGATATATCCAATTTACTAATAGCATCAATATCAACCAAATAATACATTCTAAGCATCTTTAAAGTTTTCGCATCATAAATTATCTGATTTGTATAGCAAGATGAACATATATACCCGCCATCATCAGGATCTATCGTCACAATATCTTTTGTATTACCACACTTAGCACACGCATCCAAAGAAAAGCCAACGCCCAAATAATCAAGCATCTTGATTTCAAATATATTAGTAAGAACATCAGGAGTAAGTCCATCATTTATCTTACTTAAAGTACTTATCAATAAATTATATATCTCTTCATTTTCATTTTGCCTCATTACCCCCGCTGCTAAATCACAAATATAAGACATATAACTAATAAGTAAAATATCAGACTTAATATTCTTATAATCACAAATAACGTCGCACTCTTTTAAAGTGCTAAGCCCATTTTCATGATAATAAAGCAAAAAAGAGGAAAGATTAAATTTCATTGTACTAGTTCTTAAAGGGCTCTTCAAACTCTTTGCTCCCTTACACATCACACCAAGAATACCATCTTTCGTTAAAACATTTATTATCTTACTCTTCTCTCCATAATTTACTTCACTAATAATGATGCCTTCTGTGGCTTTTAACATACTACTTCCCTCTTTTATACATTAAATAATATTCTATCTCTCCTGTTTTTTTAAACATTTCCCATGCTTCTTTTTTAGTCATAAATTAATCCCAATACCTTTCTAATTATATATTGGGATTAAAATTAACTATTTATTCAAATTTGCTTAATTTGTAAACGTCCATTAACATATTCATGGTAAGCGCCTTGATAAGTTCTTTGCGTTAACGGAATACCCCTAACATTTAAATAAGATATTATACTATCAATTTCATCACTAAACAAAACTCTGCCATTTTCAGTATATTGATACTTAATTATATTCTCTTTACTAGTTATATAATCACTCTTATACACTCTATCTCTAAACGTTGCAAGTGCAGTAGCACTCTTTTCTAATGGTTCAGTATCACGCTTAGATAGTGCCAAAGCAGCAGCAGCCAAATCAGGTACACTATACTTAGTTAAACTATAATAATCAAACATATCGAAAGACTCTAACTTATCTCCTTTAGGAATACCATTTAAAATATATCCACTAATAAGAACTATGATATCCCTTGCCTCATCTTCCCTTCTTTTTACCTCATTAAGAAGTGCAGATACTTTACTCTTAATTTGATCAGAATATCTATTTCCACCATGGACAGTTTCATCAGCAATATTCTTAACCTGATCAAGAAAAGATGCCTTAACCATAACATTTGGTTCTATTCTTAGGTGTCTTAACTCTATTACTGGACTATTAATATATAAATCTATAATGTAATTCATTTTATTATCAAAAGTTTCATTATCACTACCATAACGTTTTTCACTTCTAACCTTATTTACCTCATCCAAATATTCATTAATTATAGTAATATAAGGTGCCACATCACTTGCACGCGTTTCATCAGCACTAAGCACGAGCAAGCGTCTTTTAATCTGTTCTAAACTTAGTTTACCTATTGACTTCCTAAATTCTTCTGGTGAAAGAGAAATAATATTATCTATCGTCAATTTATTTAAACCGCCCCTAATAAATCTTAATTTATAGTTTTGGAACTTTGCTATAACTGGATTGTCTGGATTTTCTACGCTTTCCTGTTCAATATATAGTTCTATATATTTTTTTAAAGTATCTTTGCTAAATATCTCACCATTAAATGGGAATAATTCCAAATCCTTGTATGATAAATTCTCATCTATCATCTTATGAACACATTGCTTTCCTATATCTATTCTTTCCGCTTTTTTCATTTCTTCCTCCTAATAATCTTTAAAGCCTAACTCGCTTAAATACTTCTCTTTATCTCGCCAATTTTTGATTGTCTTAACATATAATTCTAAATAAATTTGTTTATGCAGCATTGCTTCTATATCTCTTCTAGCATAAGTACCAATATTCTTAATCATCTGACCATTATGACCAATAATAATCTTTTTAAGAGAATCTCTATCTACTATAATATCCACATTTATATTAATAATATCTTTCTTTTCCTCATATAAAGTAGTCACACATGTAACTGAATGTGGTACCTCATCATTAGTTAGATTAAGTATCTTTTCTCTAACTAACTCCCCAATAATAAATCTAACACTAGTATTAGTAAGCGTATCATCATCATAATACTTAATATCATCAGTTAAATACTTCTTAATAACACTTATTAACCTATTAACATTATCATCTTTAATCGCACTAATTGGTACAATATCTGAAAAATCATATAGTTCTTTATAAGTATTTATTGCATTAAGAATACCTTCATTATCTAATTTATCTATCTTATTTAAAACTAATATTACCGGTGCCGTAGTACTTTTTAAAGCCTGCGTTATAAATTTATCACCCTTACCTAGTGGAGCACTAGCATCAACTACAAATAAAACAACATCTATATCATCTAATGACTGGTAAGCATCCTGATTAAGAAGTTTTCCAAGCCTATCTTGAGGCTTATGTAATCCAGGTGTATCTATAAATATAATTTGTGCTTCTTCATCATTATAAACACCTTGAATAGCATTTCTAGTAGTACCCGCAACATTAGATACTATTGCTAAATGTGTCTTCAAAACAGTATTTAACAAAGTACTCTTACCTGTATTTGGTCTACCAATAATACTAACAAATCCACTTCTCATAAAAACTCCCTTCTAGTAGATATTAAATAACAAATTACCTACCTTTAATATTTTTTCATTTCTATTTAAATCATATAAATATACTAAAGAACTTGGTTCCATAAACTCTATTATAACATCTTTATTAAGATATTTTAAGTCATTTATATTATTTGACCCCACCATTATGTATATTTTATCAAAATCTTTCTTTTTATAACCAGCCGCTACTGCTCTAGCAATTGCTGCTTGCTCTGCATATATAGCATCTCTAAATATATTATTTTTAACAGTAACTCCCCCAAATGTTTGACCATCTTTCATAACAACAACACTACTAAAACATAAAGCATCATGAGGAGCATGAGCATTACTAAGTAATCTTTCTAATTCATTTATCATCATTATCCTCCAATGCAAATGGATATGGGCATAAATCTTTAACTTTGTATTCTACACATTTTCCTTTGTTATTATAACAAAATACACTAGCATCTTCATCCATAAACTCTACTAGTAGTTCTCTACATAAAAAACATGGCACGCATATCTCCTTACCACTACCAGCAACATGTAATTCTTTAAAATCTTCCTTCTTATAACCTTCTGCAATTGCAGAAGCAAAAGCAACTTGCTCTGCACATAAACCATTCTTATACGAAGCATTTTCCACATTTACCCCAATAAACTCCTGATTATTATTCATAACTAGAATACATGCAACATTATAATTACTATAAGGGGTATATGCGTTTTTAATTATTAATTTAAGATTTTCAAACATTCTATCCTCCAATTACATCTATTAACTTTGGAATAAACACAATAAGACCAATTATAGCTGCCGTAATACTTAATACAAGCGTATGAGCAGCCGCAGTATCTTTAGCATTCTCTGCATACTTATTATAATCCTTAGTAACTAAATCAACCAAATTCTCAATACAAGTATTAAGCACCTCTGCTCCAATAACAAGACCAATCGCAAATATTAAAATAATCCACTCTAAAGTACTAACTTTAAATAAAAAACCACATAACACCACAAGTATCGCTACAACAACATGTACCTTCATATTATCTTCATTCTTATAAACCTTACCAAAACCCTTAAACGCATACTTAAATGCACTACTAAGCCTCTTAAGAGAGAATGCCTTTTTCATTTAAAATCTCCTTCTGTAAATCAAACATTTCCTTTTCTTCCTTTTCTCCCAAAGTATGATCATAACCTAACAAATGTAATAGTCCATGAACTCCTAAAAAAGATAACTCCCTTTTTTCACTATGCCCATACTCTATCGCTTGTTCCTTCATCTTAGGTATACTTATATAAATATCCCCTAAAATATTAACCGGTCCAGGAAAAGTCCCACCATCATTTAAAGCAAAACTCAAAACATCAGTCGTTCTATCAATACCACGATATGTCTTATTTAAATAATGAACCTCTTCATCATCCGTTAATATAACACTAGCACATGCCTCATCTATATGTAACTTCTCTAACGTATAATTAAGCACATCTATTAAATAATCATAATCACCATATCCATATTTATCAGTTATTTCTATATCATTCATAATCTAACTCCATACAAATTTAATATTATCACCACTAAAACCATAATAGTTATAACCCCCAACAAATTAAGTAATAAATTATTCTTTAAAGCATCAGGATACTTTCTAAGTAATTTCTTTGTTATAAGAAAGATAACATATCCGCAAACTCCCCCAATAACATTTAAAATAATATCATCAATATCAAAACTTCTACCAATTGCTGACTGAATAGTCTCAATACTTGTACTCGTAATAATCGTTATAAGCAAATTATATTTAACACTCGGAAGCTTACAATAATAACTTACAAAATAACCAAATGGCACAAACAATAAAATATTACCAATCACGTTACGATAAAATAACTTACTAGTTAAACTATATCTAAACATCTCTTTAAAAGGTATAAAATTATTTGAATAAGACTCAAAATCAGTACTTGTTACTAGTTCAAACAATAATAAAATATAAATAATAAATGATAAAGATAAAAGTTCTTTATATAAAATAAACTTTTTATGATTAACTTTCAAATATACTAAACGTAACGTTATTAAAACTATTAAAAATAACGCTAGCATTGGCCATAACTCAATAAGTAAATTAATTGCTTTGGTTGGTATCATTTATATCACTATCCTCAAAGTAAGAGTATGCATTAATTAATTCATTTGTAATAATAAATACTCTATACTTAATTGTACTATTATTTTCCTCTTTTTTCAAAACTTTTTGATAAATAATCACACCTTTTCCATTAAGTTTTTTATCAAATTCTTCTTTCAAACGATTTAAAGCATATTCATCATCCGTTTTAGTCTTAATTATCTCTACTTCTTCTTCCTTATAAAATTTAATCTTAAGACCAAATATTTTAATCTCCCTAATATTTTTCTGTCTAAAATTTTGATATTTATTTCTCAAAAGAATCTTATTACCAACATTAAGATTATATCTTTTCCTACCAGTTAACCTCTCACTAGAAATCTCTTTAGGTGTCTCTACTGCACACTCATACCATACATTACCATAAACACTACCACTAGCACTAGTAACTCCTTTAACATCTTCATATAAAGTTATTTTCCCCGAAATTAACACAGTACCTTTCTTAACATATTCCCCTTGCCTTACTAACACATTACCCTTACTACTAATTACTTTAGTTATATAAGCATCTTTACTAGCAACTATATCCCTAGGCTTATCACTAACTACTTCACTTTTAATAATTCTCTCTTCAGCCCTAACAATATACTTCATCCCATCCTTCTTAATACTAACCCATTCTAAATTATTCTTATTATCAGCTAAAATCTTCTTAGTAATATTATCTAACTCCTCAAAAGAATACGCTAAACTAAACCTCTTAACATTATTCTTATCAAGCTCTTCTTTAAGTAAACGCCTAATCCCACTATTAGAATGAATAATCTCTATATCTACAATATAATTAGTAAGTAAATTCATCCAAATAAAAGATAAGAAAACAACTGATATATAAAACATATTATCTTTAATTATCTTCTTAATATTTAATAAGCCATCATACTTAACTACCCTAATCTTAGAATAATAATTAAGCCTCTTTATCTTAAGATAATCCTTAACATCTATTAAAACAACCATCTTATCTTTTACATAACTTATATTATACAAATTAATATTATTATCAATACACTTCTTTATAAAACGATTAAGTTCATTACTTACCTCTAAATAAATTCTCTTATTCATATTTGACACTTTTAATATCTCCTTCAATAAGTAACTCTCTAGTCATTAACTTCTTAATCTTTAAATCATTACCACTAATACATATCTTCTTATCACATGCCTTTAAAGCAATAGAACTCTTACCAAAAGAAATAATCACCTCATAATTATAAATATAAACACAATTATCATACAAACAAACATAATAATTCTTATCTCTTAAAGCATTATCTATCACATTTAGCATAATATTCACCACTTAATTATATGAAAGAGCACCTTTTAATAGACAAAAAAAGATAGGCCTAAACCTATCAATTAACAACGTAAGGATCTCCTGATGTACCTGTTCCACCTGAAATCATAGTCGAAGACATCAGAGAAATAGCTGGTCGCACTGCGGCTGAACTATTATCTGTTATACCGCCATCTACATAGCCATAACTTACCAACCAATCATAAGCATAGTTGCCATTAAAATAATATGGTGACATAGTCCACCAAGATGTAGAACTAGCATTTTCGTATAAATACATAGAATAATTTCCAAAATATACAATCGCACCAGCAAATATCACTTCGTCTGCATTTAATAATCCAAATTTTGAGCTTATTTTACTTAAGCCATCATTACATTTTAAACTAGGACCAGTTCCACCAGCAATATGATTACTAGAAGAATCATTCTCATTAACCAATCGTGTACTAGTACCATAATATGTTGCGTTCTTACCATATCCTAAACCATTTGATCTAATTTCCTTTGGGTCGAATGATGTATTCGTTACAACACTTTTATCACTACACCACATAATATCTGTCAGATTATCTTCATAAGCAGTCAAATTATTTTTATACCATGTTTCAAGATTAGTAAATATTGTACTTTTTTTGGTATTTGCATGTGTGTTTGCATAATCAGATGCACCAGTTAATCCATACATAAATCCAACATAAGCATTATCATCATTATTATCATTAAATACACTTGTATATGTTGTACCAGAATATCTAGCAAATGCCGCAGCTTTATCATTATTTGCAACAGCGCATGGATTTGTAGCACCAGATGTATTGTCATTATGTAAAACTAACTTTACAGATCCATCTCCAACAATTCTCACTATTCGCCAGCACTTATTCGCAAACTGTACATAATTATTTTTTACTGCTCCTCTAAAATAATAACTTGTTCCATAATCATCTTCTGTACTTGCTAAAAGTGCCTCGGATATATTTTTATTTGAAGTTATTTCCTTATATGTAAAACCATCTTCCGAAGCACTTACAACATAAAAAACAGAGGACAAATCAGTCGTTTTACGCATTACTCCTGCAGTTTTTGATCCAATTTCATAAGAGAAGATAGAAGATGCTAAGTATTTACCAACTAAACTCGAATACGAATTAGCATATGTATCACTTGTTACTGCTGTTCCAGTTAAATCAAATTTTGTACCATTGGCTACATATCCAGTTCCGTATGTAATATAATAATCTTTATCTGATGTAGAAAAAATTACTGCATTTCTGATAACTGAAATGTCATCTTTTGTATAAGCACTAATTTCGCTGCCAAGCGTTGTAAGCGGTGTTTTAACTTCGTTATTTGTTAAAATTGTCTCAGCAAAAGTCGGAACACTACTCGCATTACTTACTACAACTATCTTGCCAGCCCAATTTTTATTTAACCCTTGATCTAAAGTAGTTTCACTGTCCATCCATATTCTTAAATCAAAACTTTTTTCTTCATTTGCATTTAAATAAGCAGTTGACAATATGTAACCTTTTCTATTATTTTCCAAATCAGTTAACGTCTGATTTCCTAATACTTTAGAAGCACCACTTGTTGTATCTTTAGGTGACACATTAACTTTCATATAATTATCTTTTAAATAAGATGAACTAGTGTTTTCTCTATAAGTACTATCAATTGTTATATATACTTTAACATAACTATCACAATTGTTCTTTAAGGTAAATGTAAATGGTGTTTGTTTAAGTCCATCTTCATAACTTATTGGAAACGCATCTGTTAAAGTTATTTTAGACGTATCTTCAGTAAGCGTAGTATTAAAACAAGTTCTTGATGCTAATGTGTTATCCTCACTTTGACTTAGATATAATCTAAACCAAGCAAAAGATACACCAATTATACATATTACTGTCACAAGCAAACCATAGTATATTCCAAGTTTCTTTTTTGATTTTTCAACATTATTTCTCTCTTCCATACATACTTCCTATCCTTCTATTAAAATTATATAATATATTTATTTTGAAGTCTAGAATTATTTATTTTAAATAAAGAAAAAACCACGATTACTCGTGATTATGATAACTTTTCTTTAACGATTGAACTAACCTTTTTCATATCAGCTGCAGCCCCACATTTTGCAGATACTGCCTTAATTACCATACCCATCCCCTTCATTCCGTCAGGTTTAAGTTCAGTAATTATTTCATCTATTATTTTAGTTAATTCTTCATCGCTTAATTCTTCTGGAAGATACTTACTTAGTATATCAATCTCTTTTTGAAGATTATCAGCTAAATCTTTACGATCATAACTTAAATACTCTTCCATTGATGTCTTACGTGTCTTAACTTGTTTCTTAATTACAGACATAATATCATCATCAGTTAACTCATGCTTTTCTCCATTAGTTTGTTCATAGATTATTGCACTTTTTAACATTCTAAGTACTGATAAAGTAAACTTATCTCCACTTTTCATAGCTGCTACTAAATCATTATTAACTTTTTCAAACATTTCTATTCTCCTTAGTCTCTATTACGATTCTTTTTACGAGAGTTCTTAATCATTTCTTTTAATTCATTTCTTCTACGAACTCCTGGTTTTTCGTAGCATTTATGTTTTTTAAGTTCAGAAGGGACTCCGCTACGGGCAACTTTGATCTTAAATCTTTTAAGTGCATTATCAACATTACCATTTCTAACTTCTACCTTAGTCATTATAATCCCTCCTTTCAAAACTATAAGTATTATATCATTATATTTTTTTAACTGCAATAAAAATATTTCATTTTTAAATGAAAAAAAGCCTTAGTGGCTCTTAGTTTTCTTCTGTCTTATTAAGAACGTCTTTTCCTTTGTAGAAACCACATTTAGTACATGCACGATGAGGTTTAATTGGTTCTCCACAATTTGGACAATTAATGAATCCTGCTGCTACCTTTTTAAGGTGAGTACGACGCATTCTTTTTTTAGTTTTACTTGTTCTTCTAAATGGAACTGCCATAGTTAGTCACTCCTTCCATACCTTTGTTAGTTTTCTTCTACGCTCCAGCCTTTACCACTAGAGGTTTCTAATTGAACTCCCTCTTTAACAACTTTAATCGGAATTTCCAATACAATATTTTCCCATAAAATATCAGATAAATCAAGATAAAAATTATTATTTATGTTATTTTCACCAATTATTTCTTCTATTTTAGTTGCAAATGGTACTTCTACCTCTTCCAAACTTATTGCACATGGTAAGTACATCTTACCTGATAAATCTAAATCTAGTTCAATCTCATCTTCATAATTGATTATTGCTTTTCCATGAACACTCACATCTTCTAATCTAATTATACCAGCACTTTTAAGTTTTTCTTCTGGGAAAGTAATTGTGCCATCAACATCTACTGATGCTAAAGAGTATAACTTTCTTAAATCTATCTTCATATTACTTCAGCCTATTCATTTGTTGCATTAATTGTTTAACTTGCTTTTGACTAGGTTTTCTTCCCATGCCACTCATTAAAGTTTCAATCATCTTTTCATTAATTGGTGGGTTCTTCTTAAAATAACTCATCATAAAATGCCTACATAAAAAGAAACCAGCAATTGCTCCAATGATTATACCAATAAATACCATTAATATATCATGCCACATATTCATCACTCCTGCCTGTATTATACTATAAAACATTATTCATAGACAAGTCTTAAATTATTAAAGTTTGATAGCCAGAAATAATCTCTATTATCAAAGTCGATTATAAAAATATTCGGTATATGTGCGAGCACTGTTAAAAAAGTACTATTTACTTTATTACTTTTTAAAACCATAAAACTACTCTTAACAATAAGCTTACTAACTTCATCCGTATAATAATTATTATACATATGTACATTTCCATATAAAGAATATCCGTCATCCCTACTAAGCTTAGAATATATAAAAGATGATATATCCTTTTTCTTAATGCTATCTGTAAAAGAAAAATACTCATTATATAAATACTCTAAATTATTTTGCGTACTAAGTTTAATATTCAAATACGCTGAAAATAAATTACTAGGAATAGTCCTTGTTAACTTACTATAATCACTATTTACTTTAAAAATATAAAATGTTCTCAATCTAATCACCAGATTAAGAATAACAATTAAACTCTAAAAAAATTGTCAAAAAAAAGAAGAAATTATTTCTTTTTCTTCTTAGTAGTTGTTGGTACTTCTATCTCATCATAGTTCGCATCTAATGTAATATTCTTAGATATTTTTGTATCAAAATTAAACTCTTCGCCCTTATAAGACCAATACTTAAAAGTATAACCTTCCTTTACTGGTTCTTTAGGTTTAGAAACAGTCTTTCCTCTTTTAACAGTATAATAACTAACTGCATCACTACCATTATTTTCATTAAATGTTACTTTAAATTCTGGTGTTATAAAAAATAATGCATATATAAACACTCCAAATATAATAATTGTTATAATTCCTAATATCTTTTCTTTATTCATCTTCTACTCCTTAAAATTAAATATATAATCCATTATTTTAACTTCATCGCCTCTTTGAGCCCCAAGAGATTCAAGTTTATCTTCAACGCCCATTTTCTTCAAAATTCGTGCAAACCTTAATACACTTTCTTCTTCAGTAAAGCGAGTCATCTGAAATAATTCTTCTACCTTCTTACCTTTAACAACCCAAATACCGCCTTCTTTAGTTATCTCAAAAGGTTTTTCTTCTTCATAAGTATATGATTTAAATGTTTCTTCAGTACTTTCTTCTTCCTTAGGAACATTTTTAATAATATCATTTAAAGTTATCATAAGTTTGTCTAATCCTTGATTAGTCGCTGCACTTATTGGAATAACCAATTCATTAGGATACTTCTTCTTAAACTCTTTTAAATTTTCTGAAGCACCTTCTGCATCCATCTTATTGGCAATAATAACACTAGGCTTATTAAGCATCTTTTCATTATATTTTTTAAGTTCATTTTTAATTATTTCATAGTCTTCAATCGGATTACGCGCACTTTCCCTACTCATATCAAGAACATGAGCTATAACTTTACATCTAGAAGTGTGTCTTAAAAATTGAAACCCAAGTCCTAAGCCTTCACTAGCACCTTCAATAAGTCCAGGAAGATCAGCCATTACAAATGTATCATCATAAACCTTTACAACTCCTAAATTAGGACTTAATGTTGTAAAATGATATGCAGCAATCTTAGGTGTAGCATTACTAATAACACTCAATATAGTACTTTTACCAACACTAGGAAAACCTACAAGTCCAACATCAGCAAGCATCTTTAGTTCGCACTTAATTTCTACTTCTTCACCAGGAGCCCCTAACTCACTCATCTTTGGTGCCGGATTATCATGAGTAGCAAAAGATTTATTTCCTCTTCCACCTCTACCACCATGAGCCACAATACATTCCTGCCCATTTTTAACAAGATCACATATTATTTCACCAGTTTCTTTATTAGATACTACAGTTCCCTCAGGCACTTTTATATAAACATTTTCAGCATTCGCACCATTACGATCGCTACCTTTACCATTATTTCCTTTACTTCCTTTAATTATTTTTTGCATTTTTAAATCAATTAAAGTTCTTAAAGACTCATCAGCAACAAAGATAATATCAGCACCTTTGCCACCATTCCCACCATTAGGTCCACCCATAGCAATATATTTTTCTCTTCTAAACGCAGTACAACCATCGCCGCCTTTTCCAGCAATAAGTTTAACGCTCACCTCATCAACAAACATATTTTTGCCTCCAGTTCGTTAGTATTTTAGCATATCTCTTAAAATAGTTCAATAATTGTGCACCCAATATTAGATGCTGGTGTATACATCGTTTTAACCCTTTTATCATTTTTAAAAAGAAGCCTTAACTCTTCTTTTAAAATACCTTCTCCTATTCCGTGAACTACCACTATTTTTTTCTTTCCTAATTTTAAATTATCATTTATAAAATCATTAACCGGTGTATAAATAAGATCTCTAGAATACCCATGCAAATCAATAGAAGGAAGTATATTTATAAATGGATCACTCCATATTTTCTTTTGGTAACTCTGTTTCTTCACTTTGTGCATTATTATCTTCTTCTTTCATTACAGTATCACTATTATTATCCAACTTTATATTTAAAATACTACATATCTCATCTAATTTAGGGATTCCTTCAATACCATATTTTTGCATACCAAGAGCAGCAGAAGCTGAAGCTATTTTCATTGTAATATCTTTATCTAACCCATTAATTATTCCATAACAATATGCTCCAAAGAATACTGGCCCAGCATTCGTATCATCAACAATATTTGTTTTAGTAGCAGGAAGCATCTTAACTTCTCTTCCTTTAGTATATAATACTCCCTTATCCTTAAGGGTAACAACATACTCAGCCTTATTTAAATCCTTAATCTTCTGAAAGAAATTAACTAAAGCCTTTGACTTATTAAGTTCTAAATCCATTTTAGTTAAAGCCTTAGCAAATGAAGAATTCGCAACCACATAAGTACATCTCTTACTAATATTATATAACTCTTGATCAACCTTATTAGCAAGTAATATAAACTTCGAATGTGGAAAATTATTAAGCGCAGCTAAACTTCCCATCGGATCAGTTCCATCCATAATAATATAATCCGGAATAAAATCATACTTATACTTTGCTAAATTAACAGGCATCTCCATAAGCATCTGAGTACTGCTACCATTTTCTTTATTCACTAAAATATAATTTAAACTAGTTTTATTTTCATAATTTAACTCAATATATTTAGTATTAACTCTTGCATTATCTAAATCGGTTTTAATCTTCTGACCATTAGGATCTGCTCCAATTACTCCAGTATACGTTACATCCATTCCCCACTTTGCTAAAAGCACTGCTGCATAAACAGTAGCTCCGCCCATCATTTCATACTTTTCTTTTAATAAATTCTTACTACCCTCAACTAAATATTTATCTTGCGTTAAAACAATATTATAAGTAGGTTTCCCAATAACTAAAATTTTCATATATATCCCTCATATTCTGTATTAATTATATTATAAAAATTATTGTATAACAAGACTTAACGCAAAGAAAAAAGTTCTTGAATTAACAAAAACTTTTATATTGAATATTTTTTAGTTGAAAGTAATGTTTTGGAAGATTCCATAAATTCAGAATTATCTATTGGAAGACCATAGGTTAATCTTTCATCTAAAGAAAATAATGACTGAACATTTTTTAAACATGTTCTAGAATCTTTATTAAACCATTCAAATTTTTGAAGTGCAAAGCTTTTACCAGTAGATATTAAATAGTCAATTGTTGGTGAGATAATTCTTCCTTTATCAAATGTATAACCTCTTAGTTTACTTTCTAAGATGCTGGCATTTTCAAACTCTATAAGGTTAGGAACCTCATCAGATATTTCTGATAAAGTGTCTTTTATCTCTTGATGAGATTTTATTTCTGCTAGTCTTTCATCTGGAAGGATTAAACCGCCTTCACTTTTCATTGTTTTTTGAGTTTCGAGAATTAAATCTATTTGTTTTCCTGTTAAACCTGCTTGCATAAGCTTTATAGTAATATCTTTATCTTGCTTTGAAAGTGATGCTCTTAAGATATCTCCCTCTAAAGATTCTTCTTTATCCATAATTTTTCTTTGATTAGCATGTTCAAGTTCATGTAATACTACCTGTGTTACTAAAAGATTTTTATAAAATAATTCTTCAGTACTACTAAACATTTCTTGATAAGTATTATAACTTTTTAACATTTCTTCAATAGCATCTAAATATACAGCAATTAATTTTCTATTTGGATAATAAACTGCTAATAAAGAATTTGGATCTCTTAATCTACTATCTTTGTCTGTTATAATAAGTCCACCAGCATAATCAACAATGCCTTTAGAATCTACTACAATTTCAATAAGTTTTTGAATATATTTTCCATCAACTAACTTTCCATTTGCAGAATATTCATATAACAATTTTAATAATTTTGATTTCATTTTAACCATTCCCCTTTTTTGCGGGACTTATAATACCACTAATATAAGGATATGTCAAATTAAGTTAAAATATTTGTTCGAACTTATATTATAAAAAAGACTCAATCATTAAGATTGAGTGCTTTGCCTCTTATATATATTAAAGAGGTACTTGATATTATGAAGGAAAAAATTTATTAATTTCTTTTTTAATAATAATTATCATTTTATTAATAGTTTCTCTAATGATTCTATGCATAAAAAAATAGTCACTAATCATATTGATTAAGTACTTAGTTTAAATTAAGTATGACTTGATTCCATGTCAAATACTCAACTCATAAAATTAAATTTTCCCCTCTTATGTCAAATTTCTTTGACATATACATTATAACAAATCAAATAATTGTTTGCAATAAATATTAGATGAAATTCTTCCAAAATTATGTCATTTTTATTGTTTTATATTACTAAATATATTATAATTTACTTAGGGAAAATTTAACTGTTGAGTACTTGCCACCTTTCAAAGAGGAAGGAGGCTGATAATATGAATAAAAAAGATTTTTTAATCTTATTTTTACTCATAATTATTTATTTATTAATAGCCTTACTCTTTACTATAACAAAGTAGTAAGATTATATAAAAAGCACTCAATCAAGTTGTTAGATTGAGTGCAAAACCAAATTTTAGGCGAGTACTCAACACGCAAAAGTTAAGTCTTCCATTTTTTATTTTATGCAAGTTTCCTTGACAAATACATTATAACAAAAAAAAGAACTATTTTCAAGTTCTTATTTTTTTAAGTGGTGTCCTCGGCGCGATTCGAACGCGCGACCGTACGCTTAGAAGGCGTATGCTCTATCCAGCTGAGCTACGAAGACATTCTTGCTGAACAACTAAATTATAATACATTTCTTGTTCAGTTTCAAGACTTTTTATTTAATATTCATATATTTTTGATATTTTGGAATTAATCCAGTGTGATTATTAGTTAAACTAGGTTTAATTTGGAATACTCCTGGATAAGAATTACCTTCAATTATAACCGGGCTTTTATCTGTAATTGCAACATCCCAGCCAATATACTTTATAGTTGGCATCAACTTAGCTGCTTCAATTACTAACTTACAAGCCTCATCATAAAGAGGAACTTTAAATCCAACTATTTTTTCTTTAGTAATCGGATGAATTTCATATATATTATCATCTTGATCAATCGCTGGAACAATTACTACTCCATCATCATCCGTAAAAGTATACATAGACCCTGACGAAAAATTATCAGTTACTCCTCCATTACCTATTTTAAATACAGAATTAAGTACATAAGCATTTTCACCATCATAGAAAGTAAATAATCTAAGCGTATTAACACTACCACTATAGAGTTTAGAAATTTCTTTATTTTGAATTATAACTTCTTCAATTAAAGTTTGATTATTTTTAAGAAGCTCTTTAAAGACTTTTTCTTTATCATTCTTATTTACTGTAATAAGACTAATGCCTTTTCCACCTTCTCCATTAATAATCTTTGCAATAATTTTTTTATGCTTACTAGTAAACTTTTTAAACTCATCAAAATTATCCTTACTAATTATTAAGAAATCTCTTTTAATATATTCTTTAAATGTCTCATTAAAAATACCCTTATCATCCAATTTATAAAAATCTTCTTTTTTATTATAAGTCTTAATTATATTATTATTTTTAACCCTAGTTAAATATGTTTTTCTTTCTTTATTAGTTAAATTGTAAAATTCAAATTCTTGATAATCATAGTACCCAGCACCATATCTTAAAGCACAGTAAACTATATCTATAGTTAAAATAATCTTATTCTTATGAGTTTTCTTACTAAGCTTATTTATAATATTAAACATGTTCTTTATATTTAGCCTTTTAACACATGTAAGCATATATTTAATTTTTCTCATAATCCACCTCTAAAATGAGTTTATCATATTTTACTAACTAAATAAAGATTTTAAAATTTTAAGTAACCAAACCACTCCGTCATTAAGAAGTTTATCTATTCCATCGCTTATTCGAAAACCAACCTCTGAACAAAAATTGCGATAATCCTTCTTAGGTGTTTTAATATAATCTTTTATATCCACTCGCTTTCCTTCACTAACATCCTTCTCAAAAGCAATTATTGCTTCATTTGTTAAATATGTATTTCGGCTTATTACCTTAGTATAATAACCAGTCTTACCAGCAAAATAAAGACAAATAAAAGAAAATACTAGCGTATAGAAAATAAACCTTAACGTTTTAGGTATCTTTGGTTTCTTATCTTCCATAGTCTTCTCCTAATAAATTACTTAAGCTTTCAGCAAAAGCCTTTACACTTAAAGATACCTCACTAATTGTACTTTCTGGCCCACCAATTTCAATTAACATCACGTTCTCATTAAAATGCTGATTATACCTACTATTTTTACCATAAAAAGGTTCTCTCATTAATCCTTCATAACCTCTATTTAAAAATTCATTTAATTTAAGCATCAACTCTTCATTCTTCTTATAATTATCATGATTCATCCCAATAACAAACATCATTTTAGCATAGGAATAATTATTTATAGTTGTACTTGCTGATACGCTATCTCTATGCAAATCAATAAAATACTTAACACTAGGATACCTCTCTTTAGCACTTGTAAGCCACTCATAACTTAAAGTATAAGCGCCATTATAATTAAGACCTCTCTCACTTAATCCTTTCTGCAAACTACTATCTTCCACAATTGCATTTATCCCATTCTCCCTTAAATTTTCTTTTAATATATTTGCTGCCATATAAACTGTCGGAGTAATATTATAATTTTTTAAAGACCCAGGAGCATATTCCTCAGTTTGGTGTGTATTATAAATATATATTAAAGGTTCACCTAAAGCAGAAGCATTCTTAATATTCTCACTAAGTTTTGCTTCTCTTTTTATAATTACTTTATTAAGATTTTTAAAATTATCCTTCAAAAATGCATCTACAGTTCCAAAATCAAATATTGATAACTTATTTTTTGGCATTCTTACTGTCGATGATAATATATAATTAGCTTTAACATTATCAATCTCAAAGGAACTTATGAACATATACCTAACAATTGTTAAAGTCATAAATATAAATAAAAAGAGAAGAACTAAAAACTTAACTGTTATTCTTCTGCTTTTTCTTGCCACAAATCTTTTCATATTATCACCAGTTTAATTATAGATACCTACCAGTAAAAAATATGTCACATTATTTGTTAAAATACTTATTTTCATCATCTATATTTTGAATATAGTTATCCCCTTTTTCATCAGTTGGCACTAAATAAGAAATACATTTACCATCTTTAGTAACACATAATAAATACTTTCCCTTATGATAATCATATTTTAATTTAACATCATCTATCTCAATATAATATACTCCATCATTATCTTTATATTTATAAGTTGTCTTCTTATCATTAACTATTACTTCCTTTTTATTAAACTTAATAACTAAGTCCTCATCCACAGACTTATAAGAAGATATCGCAAACGCTGGATAAGAATTACCAAATGTTCCAATTACAGCAAGCACAAATAAAATATTTTTAACTCTATTAGTTGCTGGCATAACATCTTTTGATGATAAAGTTACTATTAAAATTAAAAACTCAATTACAAACATCCAAAACCAAATTGTTGATTTACCATAAGAAAGAGTATAAATAATCATAACAATTGTAATTAAAAGAAGTATTCCATTTATTATTTTATCCTTCTTAGTCTGAGGCTTTCTAGGCTCTTCCTTAGTTTTTTCTAATGTCTCTTTAACTTCTGCTTTATTCTGTGCCTTAAGTCCTTCTTTTAATACCTTTTTAGTATCTTCCAAATATTTTAATTCTTCTTTAGATAACTTATAAGTATATCTTCTTTCACTAGTACCATACTCTTTCTTCTCAGAAATATATCCGATTAAAAATAAAGCATTCTCCGTGCATACTTTCTTATTAATTTCTGAGTTTGCAATAATTGTAATATTCCCCTCAAGTAAACTAAGAAGTTCTTTCATATATTTATCAAGTTCGCTTTTAGTTAAAATATGTGTTCTATAAAACTCAGTTAGTACTTCTTCTTCTTTTGCTAAAGCTACTGCTAAATCAGTTGCTCCACTTTCCTTAAGTGATTCATCAATTTTTATCGCATTTTGATAAGCACTTAATCCAGAAGAAAAAGTCATTTTTAAAGGTTCTTTCTCCTTTAAAACTTTAGATAACCCTTGTCTTAAAATAGCAATTGCATTATCCGGATCAAGTTCTAAAGCCTTACTATAATTAATGTACGCTTCATCAAACTTGCCATCTTTATATGCTCTATTGCCTAATTTAAGATAACTTTCAAGTTTAGGAACTCCTTTAAGTTCAACTTCACCTTCAACTACCACCTTTAACTTAGCAATCGCATCTTCTACTAAGATCTCGCTCTTGCAGTACTCACATACTGTTTTTTCTTCTGTCTTATTTACTTTAATATCTGCCCCACAATTAGGACACTTTGCACTAGTTAATCTCATATATTATCACCAAATCTATTATATAAAAAAGTGCTAAACTAATCAAGTTTAACACTAACAAGTTTTGATACACCAGACTCTTGCATTGTAATGCCATACAAGTTATCTGCATATTCCATTGTTCTCTTTTTATGAGTAATAATTATAAACTGTGTATTTGTATTAAGTTCTTCTAAATACTTACCAAACATGTCTACATTTGCTTCATCAAGGGCGGCTTCTACCTCATCTAAAATACAAAATGGTACTGTTCTAATATTAAGCATTGCAAATAATAATGCAATTGCTGTTAAAGTAGACTCTCCACCGGACAATAACTTCGTATTTTTAATATCCTTTCCTGGAGGAAGTGCTTTAATCTCTAAACCGGAATTTAGAATATCATCGGGATTAGTTAAAATTAAACTTCCCTCTCCTCCTCTAAATAAACGAGTAAATGTCTTTTGGAACTCTTTATTTAATTTATCAAAAGTATCAGTTAATCTTGTAACCATCTCACTATCTAGTTCATCAATTACTTTAAGCAAATCACTAACTGAAGCACTTATTTCTTCTTTTTGATTACTTAAGAAAGTATATCTTTCATTTATTCTCTCATACTCACTTATCGCACCAGTATTAACTTCACCAAGAGATCTAATATCACGCTTAATACTATTAACTTTAGTTCTAGCACTATCTGCTTCTTCTGGTTCAGAGTACTCATTTTTTGCTCTTTCATAAGTAAGCCCATACTCTTCATTTAATCTCAATAAATAATTATCAAGTTTTATCTCACACTTACCAATCTGAATATTTACTTCATTAAGTTCATTAGCAAGTTTATTATACTCTGAATTTTGTTTCTTATTAGATAACTCTAACTCAGATAATTCACTAGATAAATCATTCTTATTAACCTTTAAATTAGCTAAACTTATCTCTAATTTCTCTTTTTGAGCAGATACTTCATAATACTCATTAAGTATCTTTTCAACTTCTTTTTCAATACTTCCATTAAGAAGTCCTTGATTACCATTAATCTCATTGGTAACCCTTAAAAGATTATCTCTTAAGGTATTTGCTTCATTTAATTTTAAAGAAAGTTCGTTTCTTAAAATATTAACCACATTATTAGAAGCAAACACTCTTTCTTCTAGGATACTTATCTCATTATCCTTTTGATTTATATCATCTTCTTTAGTTTTAATACTATTAGATAGTTCATTAAGCATCTTCAAACTCTTTTCAAGTTCAAACTTTTGATTAATAAAACCACTTTTATTATTAAGTGAGCCACCAGTAATACTACCACCAGCTGCAACAATGTCACCTTCTAAAGTAACAATCTTATACATATGATTAATCATTTTACTTAATCTGTTAGCATTTACTAAATTATCGGCAATAATAACATTACCTAAAACATTTAAAGCAACATTTTTATATACTGGATCATACTTAACCAAACTAGCAGCAGTTCCTACAAAAGAAGTATCATTTTCTATCTTACTAAGTGTAATGTCATCTAGTCTTCTAGGTTTAATAACATTAAGTGGATAAAAAGTTGCTCTTCCTGCTCCAGTCTGTTTTAAATAACTAACCGCATCCTTAGCATTCATCTCATTTTCTGTAACAATAATATTAGATAACGAGCCAAGAGAAACATCAATCGCAGTACTATATCTTTCATCCGTCTCAATTAACTTACCTAAAACATTCTTAATTCCCACCAGTCTATGATTATTCATAACCGTTCTAACTGCATAAGGTAGCTTATTATCATTTTCAATATTCTCTTTTAAAATATCAATCTTATTTTTAAGACTAGCTTCTTCCCTATTTAATCTAGTTAAATCATTAACCATAACTTGCTTATCTAAATTAGCTTTCTTAAGTTCATTAACAAGCTCTGCATTCCCACTTAACTTCTTATTTAATTCTTCTTCTTTATTCTTTCTTTCTTCTTCTAATAACTCTATCGTTTTTTTAAGCTTTAACTCACTTTCTTTTAATGAAAGAATGTTTGCCTCTAACTTATTATCATCCGCATTAAGTTTCTTCCTTTCAAGCATAATTTGTTTCTCACTTGATAAAGAAGATAACTTATTTGTTATTTGATATAAACTATCACTAATCTTACTAATTTCTTCATCTATTTTTAAAATATCATTCTTTAAAATAGTAATTCTCGTGCTTTCCTTAGTCTCTTCTCCTTGTTTCTTTATAATCTCACGATCTAAAAAATCTTTTTGGCTTTTATTCTTAGTATAATTTTCATTTACTTCACGAATATCTTTAACAAGAAGTCCAATCTCGGTTTGTTCTAACTCTTTCTTTAAAGAAACATATTTCTGTGCTATTTCAGCCTGCTCTTTTAAAGGTGCTAGATTCACTTCAAGCTCACTTATAATTAAATTAATTTTCTCTAAATTATCATTAGTCTTAGCAAGTTTTCTTAAAGACTCCTCTTTACGCTTCTTATACTTTAAAACTCCAGCAGCCTCTTCAATAATACTTCTTTTATCTTCTGGCTTACTATTAATAATCTCCCCAATCTTACCTTGAGAAATTATCGATAAAGAAAAAGCACTAGTACCTGAATCAATAAAAAGATTTGTTATATCTTTAAGTCTTACTAATTCATTATTTATATAATATTCATTTTCACCAGTTCTATATACAACCCTCTTAATCTCTATTTCTTTTAAATCACTATTTAAGTAATGATCTTCATTATTAAAGGTAAGTGATACCCATGCTCTTGTTAATGGGCTTCTAGATTTAGAACCTGCAAAAATAACATCAGAAGATGTATTACCACCACGAATATCCTTTAAAGACTGCTCTCCAAGCACCCATTTAACTGCATCAACAATATTACTTTTACCAGAACCATTAGGTCCAACAATCCCAGTTATTCCATCTTTAATATCAATAGTTATCTTATCTGCAAAAGACTTAAATCCATGTGCACTAATTCTTATCAGTTTCATTTACTTCACCTGCACTAATCATGATTGCATTTTTAGCAGCATTTTGCTCTGCTTCCTTTTTAGACTTTCCAACTCCATGAGCATATATAATACCATCTACTTCTACTTCTACCTCAAAAGTCTTATCATGAGCAGGTCCTGTCTCTTTAACAACATTATAACTTAAACTCTTCTTATCAGTCTGTACTAACTCTTGTAAATAAGACTTATAATCACTCATAAACTTAACATTATTTAAAATAAAAGGTTTGGCAATATCCATAACAAACTCTTTTGCTTTATTATATCCGCTATTAAGATAAATAGTCGCAATAACTGCCTCAAACACATCAGCAGTAATTGTTTCATTAATATCACTTTCTAAAGAATGTCCTACTTTAATATAATCTTTCAAGTTAATAACTTCAGCATACTTATCTAATGCTGCTTCACAAACATAACTAGATCTAATCTTACTCATTTTTCCTTCTGGATAATCAGTATTCTTATAAAAATAATCACTCATAATAAGTTCTAATACAGCATCACCTAAATACTCCAATCTTTCATAAGAAGGAACATTATGTTCATTAGCATAACTAGTATGTGTCAAGGCAACGCCTAATATTTTATTATCACTTGAAACCCCATATTTAGATAAATCCATATCTTATCACCAAGCACTATTATATATTAAAAGTGCCAAATATTCTAGGATTTTTTTAAAGTTATTTATTTTTTAAGCCTTTTATTATATAATAACTATGTGAGGTAACATGAAAAATGCAATAATCAAACTAATTAGACTTTATCAAAAAACCCCACTATCAAGTCATAAAAACTGCAGATTTATTCCAACTTGCAGTGAATATATGATTGAATGCTTAAATGAATATGGATTGTTTACTGGCTTATGGCTTGGAATAAAAAGAATATTTAGGTGTCATCCACTAGGAAAGTATGGGTATGACCCAGTAATTAAGAAGGAGAAAAAATGAAAAAATTTAAAATTATTATTTTATTTATACTAACATTTTGTTTAGGAGGATGCTTTAAATCAGATAACTACGAAGGCATAACTATTTATACAACAATGTATCCAATAACATATATAACTAAAACACTTTATGGAGACTATGCAACCATTAATAGTATTTATCCAAATGGTGCTGACATCGCATCTTACACAGTAACAAATAAAAAACTAAATGACTTTAGCAAAGGCGATTTATTTATCTACAATGGTTTAAGTAATGAAAAACAAGTAGCAGCAAGCCTTATCGAGAAAAACAAAAACATTGATATCATTGATGTATCGCAAGGCTTAGAAGTTAAAAGTGACGTAAGCGAATTATTAATCAGTCCAGCAAACTTCCTAATGATGGCACAAAACATTAAAAATGGCATTAAAGAAAATGTCAAAAACACATCTATCATTGAAAACATAAATAATAATTATGATAATCTAAAAGTTAAAATATCCGAAATTGATGCTGAACTTAAAATCATTGCCGAAAACGCTAAAAATAAACAACTAATCGTTGCTAATAACGCTTTTAAATTTTTAGAAAAATATGGCTTTGAAATTATAAGCATTTCAAGTGATGACGAAAGTTCAAACACAAATATAAGCAAAGCAAAAAGTGCTTTTAGTTCAAAAACCAATGCCTACCTTTTTATAATTAAGGGAACTGAAGAAAACGATACAATTAAAGCAATGACTGATGCTGGTGCTAAACTTGCTGAAATTAATCCGATGTACACTTTAACAGATGATGAAATCAAAAATGGTACAGATTACATCAACGTTATCAAATCATTTATTGATACGATTAAAGAAGAAGTTTATTAATTTTGATTGACAAGAAGATTATTTTATTGTAAAATTTTCTTGTTGGCATGGAGTAGTACTCAAGAGGCTGAAGAGGCGCCCCTGCTAAGGGTGTAGGTCGGGTAACCGGCGCGAGAGTTCAAATCTCTCCTGCTCCGCCATTTTAATAATTAAAGTCTAACATAGACTTTTTATTTTTACTGGGTGCAGCAAAAAATTACAAAAAAATTAATTTTTTGTAATTTAGGACTAGTAATTTTATATTTTTATGATATAATGAATGAGTAATGCCCAGTTAGCTCAGTTGGTAGAGCAACTGACTCTTAATCAGTGGGTCTAGAGTTCGAATCTCTAACTGGGCACCAATTATAAATGGGCTTGTAGCTCAGCTGGTTAGAGCGCACGCCTGATAAGCGTGAGGTCGATGGTTCAAGTCCATTCAGGCCCACCATTTATATTGGCCCGTTGGTGAAATGGTTAACACACATGCCTTTCACGCATGCATTTATGGGTTCGAACCCCGTACGGGTCACCACTTTGAAATTAACTCTCTTATGAGAGTTTTTTTGTTGTCTTAATTTATAACAAGAAAAAAAGCACAACTTAGTTGTACTTCACTATTTAGCATATACGCTAACTTTTTTCTTATCTTTTCCTAATCTTTCATACTTTACTGTGCCATCAATTAAAGCAAATAATGTATGATCTTTTCCCATTCCAACGTTTGTTCCTGGATAAATCTTAGTTCCTCTTTGACGATAAATAATATTTCCAGCCTTAGCCATTTGACCATCAGCAAGTTTAGCACCTAATCTACGACCTACTGAATCTCTACCGTTTTGAGTAGAACCTTGAGCCTTAACGTGAGCAAAACGTTGAATATTAAGTCTTATAAATAACATAATTATTCCTCACTCTCAATTCTAATATTTTTAGGATAGTCTTTAGATAAATCAGTTAGTAACTCTTTAAGATTATCAAATAACTTATATACTAACTTATCCTCTTTTACAATTTCAACTATCAAAGTATTTCCATCATCACTGTACTTAACAGCATCTTCATCAATGCTCATCATATTATTAACACTAGTAATAATTATTGATGATACACTAGCACATACAATATCCTTACCATAATCAGCAAAATTTGCATGTCCCTTTAAAGTAATGGAATTATTTTTAATAAATACTTTTATCATCTTAACTAACCAACTATTTTCTTAACGATTAATTTAGTATAAGGTTGTCTATGACCCTTTTTAAGACGATATTTCTTTTTAGGTCTGTACTTGAAAACAACAATTTTCTTTTGACGTCCTTGTTTTGCTACTTCACAAACAACTTTAGCACCTTTAACAGTTGGTGTACCAGTCTTTTCTCCAAGAGCTAATACTTCGTCAAATTCTACTTCTTTACCTACTTCAGCATCAATCTTTTCTACAAAGATTTCATCGCCTTCAGCAACATAGTATTGTTTTCCACCAGTTACAAATATAGCTTTCATAAGTTCTTTCCTCCCATCTTTTTAGGACACGCCTTGAAGGTGTGCATAAAGCATCTTTTTACCTTTTTAGAGCGGTTTATAAAACTAATTTACAAACAAATAGATAATACCAAAAATTTATATTATTGTCAATTAAAAGGCTTAAATTTTGCCATCAAAACATCTCTTTCTCTTATATTATTTATAAAATTATAATAATTTTTATATATATTTTTAATACTTCTTACCCGCTTTACCCTTTTATGTTCTATATTATAAAGATATCTTTCAAGTAAAAAACTATTAAAAATATAATTATGGTTTCTTATAAGTTTTAAAGTCTCCATCACTAAAAAACACTCAATTACTATCAGAGACAAATTAAAATCATTTATGCTCAAAAAAACAACAATAACAAATACACTTACAATATTAATTAATTTTAAATTCAGTTTATAAGGAATAATCATCTCCAAAATACTTCCAAGTACTTTAGACCCATCTAAAGGCACCACTGGCATAATATTAAATAAAATAATAAGTTTATTATAAGTAAGAAAAATTTGATATGTTAAATCATTCATAACCCCATTATTATATAAATATTCAAAAGGAACATATAAAAAAAACTGCATTACTATCCCAAAAGAAGATATCAAAAAAAGTTTAATACTAGAAATATTCGTCTGCATATCCATCTTAATAATTGCTCCAAATGGTAAAATTTCTATTTTCTTAATCTTTTCATTAAACAACTTAATCATCATCATATGACCTATCTCATGAAAAAAAAGAATTACGAAAATAACTACAAAATAATTAAAATAACCACATAACAAAATACTCAATAACAAAAAATATGTAACTGGATTTATCTTAAATATACTCTTCATAATCTAAAGATTTACCATCTCGCATAAAAACAACATATAAAACACTATCCTTAGCATTTGCTATAACCGTACTAGAAGACACATAATCATATAGTTTAACATTAATATCACTTACATTAGAATACCAATAATCTACTCCATCCATTCCCTGAATTATTATCGTCTTGCCATACTCATCTTTATCCCCAATAAAAACTACAATCCCACTTTTATATGGGTATATTGCACCAACTTCACTAAGTTTAGCTCCATCCTTGTATGAAGAAACATTTGTATAAGTTATCTTAGTATCACTTACCGGAGTCTCTTTAACTTCTTTAAGGACCTTTCCAAAATACTTATTATATAACTTAGTAATCTTTGTAAACTTCAAATTCTGATCATAAGCATACTTCTTAAATACAAGTAAATTCTTATTACTATAATTAACAAACACTGAAATAAGCAAGAATAAAATTATACTGCACATACACCTAATTGCTAAACTTTTTACATATTTTTTATTTTTCAAGTTATCACCTAATTAAGTTTATGTCCTCTTTTCAAAAAGATTACTCCAGCATTAAAGAGTATATTAACCGGTAACGTTTTTAAAATTAATTTAAGTATTATCATACTAAACTTATTAAATACACTAAAAATAACTACTGCATATATTATCAAAAAAAATATACTTGATACAAGAAGGTAAAGTATTCCATCAGAAACATACTTAATAATCCACTTGTTAAAAAAATATAAAAGTAAGAGTGTGATCGTACAAAAAGGAACCCCATTAAAAATAACATCAAATATAAGCGTTATATAAAGCCTCTTATCATTTAAATCATATACCATTAAAGGCGTTGTAAACATCAGCACATTAGTTAAATTATAACTTAATATATCTACTAGTATCATCTTTCAATCACTCCTACATAATTAAGATTATTTACACTCCCCATCTTAACCACAATAATACTTTCTAAATCCTCATAAATAATATTCACAACCTTACCAATACACATTCCATGCATACTTGATACATTATCATTAATCTTAATATTATTATAATTACTTATTTCTTTAATTAATAAATTTCCATCGTCATCTCTACCATATATCTTACCTTCCGTATCATCAATTCTAACTAAAATATGCGTATTAAACAAATACTCACCATATGAAAGATTACCATCACTTTTTGTTATAATTCCAACAAGACCTTCATCACTTACTATCTCACTATTCTCCTTAAAACTACCATTTAATACGATCTTATCAAACCCATAATTACTTTTATGGACATTCGTAATCGTATAATCTTCATCTATATTAATCCTACTTTTAAAATCCAAAAGTGAAGTATATTCATCTTTTAACCTACGATTTTCTTCCTTTAAAGTAACTATCTCTATATTAGGTTCAGCACTAATAAACATCGTCTTCACATTCACAAATAAATTTAAAATACTAGTCCTAAATAATACAACTAAAAATATAATAATAAATATATAATAATTACGCTTCATTCTTACTCATTTCCTCATAAAAACTATAAAACTCTTTCCCATTAGTAATAATATGGTCAACCACATTTATTCCAAGCATTTGCCCAGATAATCCCATATTTCTAGTAAGTTCAATATCCGCATTAGATGGCACTATAACACCGGAAGGATGATTATGCATAAGAACCATACAAGCTGCTCTTTCCCTAATCGCATAATTAAATATTTCCTTAGGACTAACACATACTTCATCACTAGTTCCCTCATACATGACCATATAACTTATTAATCTTTTCTTATTATCAAGTAAAATAACTAATAATTTCTCCCTTTCTCCCGTTATCAAATTTGCAAAATAATCATTAATAACCCTAGCATTGCTTAAAACAACATTTTCATTAAAACTCTTACTCATCACCCTTTTACCAAACTCAGCAGCTGCTAGAAGCGTTATCGCTTTTACCTTGCCAATACCTTTAATACTAGTAAGTTCATTGACTGTCATCTTATCAATATCAGAAATACTTTTAAGTTTAACAAGCACATTATTACTTAATTCTTTAACATTAACTCCTTTATCACCTGTTCTAAGCAAAATAGCAATCAATTCCTCATTACTTAAGTATCTTGTCCCATACTTGTATAATCTCTCTCTAGGCTTCTCTAAATCAGGTAAATCTCTTATTTTCATATTACCCCTTCCTTACAATTTGACATAATTAAATTATTAATATTCTCAATCACTTTATCACTGCCCTTTAATATCCCATTTTCATAAGTATTAATTGCACTTATCAGATCAGCATCATGCACTGTTATCTTTTTCTTATAAAACGATATCTCTTTTAAACTCAAATAATCCTCCATCTTTGCTATTACATCATCGTCCTTTAAAATACTATAATATACCCGGTAAACATCATCATCTTTAAGTATAACTGATGGTGTATATTTATTCTTAAACTCCTTAGCAACCTCTATATCATTAAATACTCCCAGTTGAAATCCAGTAACCTCTTCATACTCTCCAAAAACTTCCTTTATATTAAAATCAGTCTTTTCAAAAACTAAATATCCAAAAATAGTCCCTAAAATAAGAGATATAACATATGGAATAACCTTCTTCATTCTAATCACCATAACAAGTTTAATACACAAAGACTTAAAAAAATGTCTAAACATGTCTTATCCCTCTATTATTTATTATTGTAAGAAACATGCTCATTTCCTTTTTTTAATTATAAAAAAGCACAAAAAAAAGAGACCTAAGCCTCTTCCTCTAAATCATTACTAAAGTTTGCTAAGAATATAGCACCTAAATAATTAAGTTCACTTTCATCTTTAACAACATCTAAATAAATATCATTACCATCCAAAGTTTCCTTAAATATTTTAGTATCAGTTGTAGGTTCATCATTCTCATCTACTTTATTTGCTAAATAATATTTTACACCATTTTGAACAGTTTCATCAGCAATGTAGAAGTTTTCCCCATTTTCCATTTCCACAATAGTATCTACTTTCATACCTAATCTCCTTTTTATTTATTATAAAGTACGACCAGTTGTATTTTCTTTTACATCAGTACTTTTATATTCTTCAACAATTGAATCTAAAACTTTTGACTTCAAAGTTTCTCTATCATATTCACCAGGTTCTATCTTACCTGCTTTAATATAACCATCAGCTAATTTATTTAATTCCTCATCAGTAACACTATCAGATCTAATATTATTTACTAAAGTTTCCTTTTCTTTTTCAGACTTCTGAGCATCCATAGTGGCTTGAATATCTCTACTTAACTCTTCAGCATCAACATCACCAGCCAAGGACTCTGCCTTTTCATGCTCTCTCATTGCCTCTGCTTGATCTGCTTCTTTAGTAGCATTATCAATCTCGCTTACTACTGCTTCAGCATCTTTACTTTCTTCTTCACTGATTTCACCTTTTTCAGAAATCTCATGCCACTTACTAGCCATTTTATCTTTAAATTTACCAAATTTAGGTAATTTATAATTTCTCTTAACACAGAATCTAATAGCCTCAGCCGCAAGCCATCCACCAGCAATAATAACCGCTGGAGTAAATGTAGAAGTTGCTATTCCAATAACAGCAGCAGTTCTCCAAACCCAAGGAGCATACTTACCAACTGTTTTTCTTATAGACTTAACTTTATAATCATGTTTTTCTTTTTCATCATCAGTCTTTTCAGAATTATCAGATGCTTCAGCAGGTTTTTCTTCTACCTTAGTTGTAGGTTCCCCTTTAGGTTCTTCTTTCTTTTTTTCTGGTCCTTCATTAATTTCTTCAATTTTAAATGGAACAGCCTCTCCAACTTTTATTTCACCAGTATTTTTCTCTTCTTCAGTTTTTTTGTCATCTTCTTTAGCAGGTTCTTCCATATCTTTCTTCATAACCTTATCTAAGCAAACAATATCTACAAGTTTATCAACACCCTCTAACTTAGCATAAGATAAACCTTTATAAATAACAACCTTTTCAACCTTATATTCTTGACCAACAACAAGTCCTTCAGGAGCACCTATATCAGCAATTGCTGGACTCTTTCCATTATAAGTAACTACATCACCAACAGAAAGTAAATCATTATTAACAGTTTCTTTAACTTCCTCTTTTTCTGGTTCACTAGCCTTATCATCTTTTTTAGGTTCCTCTGTTTTAACAGGCTCTGTAACAGTCTTAACCTCTTCCTTAGGCTCTACCTTTTCCTCTTTTTTCTCTTCGGGAGCAGCCTTAACCTCACTCTTCTTAACAGACTTTCCAACCTTTACAACATCCATCTCAGCAAGTAACGCATCATACTTCTTACTAGTAGCCTGTAAATTAGCAATATAATTACGATAATCATTTATCTTAGTTCTTAAAGCCCCAAATTCATCAATAAGAGCCTTCTTAGAATCATCATTTAAATTTAAACCATTAATAAAATTATATAACTCTTTAACATCAGCATTAAAAGCATTAACTCTATCAATACTATCAATAGAATAAGAATTCTTAGAACTCATTCCCTCTAACTGATTAATATAATATCTATTTTGATCAATTGCTTCTCTTAACTTCAAAGCCTTTGTACTTTTTAGATCTTCAGCAGTTAAATTTCTAAAAGCAGCATAATTATCTTCCAAACTCTTTCTTGCTTTCTCTAGTTTAGAAGAAATAGTATCTCCACCCATCTTCTTCTTTAACTCTTCAATCTTCATAGTAAATATACTCTTACCATTATCCGGTTTATTATCACCATGATATCTAGCATCAGTTTCAATATTATACTTCGTATCAGCATTAACAATAGCTTCAATTTTATCTAATATACCACTTTTATCATTACTATAAACAGAAGCATAAAAATCTTTAGTAACATTTTCCTTATTACTTAATTCTTCATCATACTTAACTAATAACTCAATATTACTCTTAACTCTATCTAATCCTCTAGTCTTACAATAATCCATTAAAGAGCCCATATTAGACTTAATCTCATATCCATTACTTTTTAATAAATTATAAACACTTAAAGCACCATCTAAATCTGTACTTTTATGAACCTCAGCATTTATCTCATTAATTCTATTAGTATCCATAACAATTCTCTCCTCACCATAATTTTACCATATAAAATATCTAAACACAATTAAATATTTATGTTTGCTTCTGCTAAATAACTATCTATATCAGAGCCATCAACATCATAACTCTCTTCAATTTCCTTAACTAAAGCATCATTAGTCTTAACTAAACGAATTCTTGTATTAATTCTCTTAAGCAAATCTTCAATCTCTTCCTTTAACCTAAAATCAATATTAGTTAAATCCTCATCAAGATAAACACTATCAACCTTATCAATCATACTTACCCTATCTAAATAACGAGCACCTAGATTATTCTTCTCTAAAATACTATCAATCTCTTTAGCATACCCAAGCATCTCATTTAGATAAGCATCAATCTCACTATTAATAGTCCTTACCCTAACACTAGCAAGTAATCTCTCCGTAGCCTCTTTCTGTTTCTCACTTTCAAATAACATATCCATAAACATTCCTCCTCTTTATTCAGCACAAAGTGCATTAATCACATTCTATATTAACTTCTAATCTTTAAAAAAGCAAAACCCACACTTATTATTTTTTATCCCTCTCGCTTGTCAGTTTGTCCCTCGAAAGGTTTCTCAAAGGCTTTTGCGACTGACGATTTCGACCTTTTTAATCTTTGCCTTGTTTACATACTTATTATGTATGGAGTACTACTGGTTCCTTCTCCAGTTACGTTGGTCGTCGACTTAAGAGAAATCGAAGGACGGACGCCGCCAGCGCCGTACACGCCGTTGTCGCCGAAGCGGCCATAGCTGCCGTAAACGTACCAAACGTAAGCGTTGCCACCAATGAAGCTGCTAGGAGACAAGGACCACCAATAAGTGTCTGTAGCATTTTCTTGTAAATATGTTGTGGTATTACTTATATTATAAGCATATCCTGCATATGCTAATTCATCAGCAGTTATTAAACCTACTTTTGAATTTATTTTGCTTAATTCTCCATTACATTTTAAACTAGGACCCGTGCCTCCGGCACTTCCACTTGTACTTACTAATCTTTGTGTAGCACTATAATATGTTACATTTTTAGCATATCCTAAACCATTTACATTACTATAGCCCCATGGATTATAACTTGTATCTGTTACATTTGTTTTATCATTACACCATACATTGTCATCTATTACACTTTCATATGTTTTTAAATTGTTTGTATACCATGTTTCTAAATTAGTTAGTATTGTACTATTATTTGTATTTGCATGAGTCGCATCATATGTGCTTGATCCTTCTGCTCCATACTTAAATCCTACATAAGCATTATCATTATAACTTAAGTTGAATGCACTTGTGTCTGTTGTTCCAGAGTATCTAGCAAATGCAGCACTAGCATTATTATTTGCTGAATCACAAGGATTAGCTGCTCCAGTTGTATTGTCATTATGTAAGATAAGTTTTACAGAGCCATCTCCACCAACTCTTACTATTCTCCAACACTTATTAGCAAATTCTACATAGTTATTTGTTACAGCACCTCTAAAGTAATAAGATGTTCCATTATCATCTTCTGCAGATGCAAGTAATGCTTCCGTTTCAGTAGATACTGCTGCTCCTGGTGTAGTTATTGGCGTCTTAACTTCATTTAATGCAAGTATTCTATCTTTAAAATTAGATGGTAACCATCCACTACCTGCTTTGCCTTCTACAGATATCTTTAAATGTATTTCTTGTCCTAATACAGAATTTGGTAAATTATATTTAGAAGCATCAGCTACCCATAATCTAAGATTATAAGTATTAGTAGCTCCTGCTTCAATTACGCCACTAGTAAGTTCGTAGTCTGCTTGCCCAGAACCTAGTGTAGATGCAGTACCATTATTTAAAGAATACCTTATATATTGATGTGGTAATAAATTACTTGTATAACTAGGGTTATTAATTACTTTTACTTTAAAATTATATGGTACTGTTCCAGTATTCTTTATAGTAAATGTATAAATATTATTAGTCTTAGATAATGCAGTACTATCAGTCATTGGATTAATATCAGTAATACTAATTGCTGAGCCCCCAGTATAGGTTACATCTAAGTTTCCTATAGTCATCTTTTGATCTGTTGCATTACTTTTAGTCTCCTCAAAGACTGCAAAAGATGTGGTTACTGCAAGCGTTCCTACTAATACAACCGTTGCTAGAATAAGCATAACTTGTTTCTTAATTAATTTATTTATATACATATTATGACTCCCTATTCTTCATTACTATTAAAATAATAACAAAATATTTAGTATTTATCAATATATTAACTTGCATTTTATTTAATATTTTGGTAAAATCAGTGTTGTAATTTAAGGAAGGAGATATTTATGGCTAACATTAAGAGCGCTAAAAAAAGTGTTAAGACTGACAAAATTAAAACAGCAAGTAATACTTCTTATACCTCTAAAGTAAAGAACGGAATGAAGAAACTAGAAAAAGCAGTTAAAGAAAAAAATCTAGATGCAGCTAAAGCACAATTAAGAACTACTATGGCTGACTTAGATAAATGTTCTAGTAAAGGATTAATTAAAAAGAATACTTGTGATAGACAAAAAGCAAGATTAAATAAAAAAGTAAAAGAAATGATATAAGCTTGGATTAACATCTGAGTTTTTTTATTATCATTTTTTCTTTTAATTTAATCTAGATTTTGATATCATAATATTGGTGATACTAAGTGAAATTTAAAAACATAATAACTACTCTTATAGTTATTTTAATAATTGTTTATACATCTTTTAATTATAATAAAATAATAAACTACATAAGTTCTATCTTTAGTAAAGAACCTAAAGTAGTTCTAAATGAACCAAATGCTTATTATAAAAAAGTAAGTTTCGATTTCGTTAAAGAAAGTGAAACATTCACTCCTCTAAGCATGCAAGATATTAAAGATATCTTCTACAGCATCCTAGATCGAGGATATGATGAATTTACTTTCTACTGTCCAAGTGAATATACATCTTGCCTAGATGATGTTAATGCTATCACAAACGATGCAGGCGTCCTTACACATATAAATAACTTTGTAAGCCCCTTTAATAACTTCAAATCAATAAATGTAACTTACTCTCAAAGTGGCGAAGTCAACATCAAAATCGAAAAATTATACTCCAGTGATGATATAGTTACTATCAATAGTAAAATAAACGAGATTATAAGTGAAAATATTACTGATGATATGAAACTAGAGGATAAAATATTAAAAATTCATGATTATATAATTAATACTACTAAGTATGATACAGATAACTCTGATTCTAAAAGTTCCACTGCTTATGGTGCTCTTATAAACCATAAAGCCGTATGTGGTGGATATGCTGATGCTATGGCCTTATTTCTAAATAAATTTAATGTGCCAAACTTCAAAATAGCATCTAACACCCATGTATGGAATGCTGTATACATTGATAGCGCATGGCTACACTTAGACTTAACTTGGGATGACCCTGTAAGTAGTTCAGGAGAAGATACAATCTTACATAAATTCTATTTAATTGATACTCCATCCCTAGAAAAATATAAAATAACTGATCACGAATACGATAAAACTATTTATGAAGAACTTTCTTAATATCAGCCTCATAATATTCATAAACTGATTTAATAACACTTATAAGTGGCGTACTAATAAGCATTCCTATAATACCAAAGAAATATCCAAATACGATAAGTCCAATAAGAATAATTATTGGATTTATTTTTAACCCTTTACTCATAATATATGGATGAATAAATGATGACTCAATAAACTGTAAAATTATCACCTCAATTAAAACAACTATTCCCAGTTTCATGCTAACAGATAAAGAAACAAGCACTGCTGGAACACCACCTATATAAGGCCCTATAAAAGGTATAACATTTGTAATAGACGCAAATATAGCAAATAAAAGCGCATATGGCATCCCAGTAATACTAAAAGTAATTAGACTCATAATAAACAAAATAACTGTATCAAGCAAAGTCCCTTTAACAAACACTCTTAAATTACTAGTAATCTCTAAAGATAATTTAGATGGCACTCTCTTACTAATAAACCTAGTTGTTTCTTCATGATTAGTTAAAAAGAAAAACGCTATGAAAAACGCATAAAACAAATTAATAAGAATATCTTTAAGTCCTATCGTACATCTAATAAACTTCTTACCAATATCCCCTATATTTACATATCTAATAATTTTAGAACTATACTTCTTATAAAACACTATAATATTAGGAAGTAAATTACTAAACTCTCTAATTATTATAGGTACTAAAAAATATCCAATCAGAAATATAACTAAACCAAGTAATAAAAATGTTAAAGCACTAGAAATATAAGTATTAAACTTCTTATTAAAAAAGAGCATAACAGGTTTAATAACCCATGCAATAACAAAACCAAATATACACGGACTTACTAAACTTATAATTATACAGCAAAAATTTAATATCTTACACTCCTTAATAATAAATAATAATAGTAAGATATTTGCTAGAAATAGAAATATTTTTAATAGTCTTAAATTCTTAATTTTATTCATACTATTATTATTTATTATTTAGAAATTATTATACAAAAAAAGTAGGATTTACCTACTTATTAAGTGCTTCAAAAAGACTTTTAATATTTTTATAACCTTTTCTTTTTCCTTCTTTAATTTCTTTTATAATAGTTTCTGATTCATTAATAGATTTTATTAATCTTTTTGATGGCTTTTTATTTTTATTCATTTCTAACCTCTAATTTCATATTAATAAAATATTAAAAACTACTTAATAAATTTATTAATCTAGTATTTTTATAAATGCTTTCTCTACCTATTTTCTCAAATTCTAAAAGTCCAGCTTCAACCAAACTATTTAAATATGTAGCAGCAGTTTGTCTAGTAACATGGCATCTTTCTTCAATGTAATTAATTCTAGTATATACTTCATAAAATAAGGAATCTAATAATTCTTCAGAATATATCTTAGGTAATTTGGTAATAAAATCTTGCTTATATGCTTCCATTTCTTCTTGAATTAATTTTATTAACTCAATAGTATTTTTAGAAGTTTCCTCTATCCCCTTTAAAATATATATAATCCAATCTTCATAATTACTATTTTCTCTAAACTCTGTAAATAATCTATAGTATTCATCCTTATTTTTATTAATATAATTGCTTAAATAAAGAATTGGACTATCTAAAAGATTATTTAATACTAAATATAAAACATTTAATATTCTTCCAGTCCTTCCATTACCATCATAAAATGGATGAATAGATTCAAATTGATAGTGAATTAATGCCATTTTAATTAGTGGATCTACATCATCATTTTCATTAATATAATCTTCAAGATTTTTTAGTAAATCTCTTATTTCTTTTTCATCTTGTGGAGGCGTATAAATCACTTCACCTGTTTTACTATTAATTAATTTAGTTCCAGGATTTTTTCTTATACCAGCTTTATTATGCTCTATCATTCCTTGTAGTTCTACCAATATATTAGTCGAAATAAATTCTTTTTCTTTTATTATTTCATAACCTCGCCATATAGCACTTCTATAATCAACTACTTCCTTGGCAGATTCATCTTTAAACCCACTTTCAGTTAAAACTTTATAAATACTATCATGAGTAGTAACAATATTTTCAATTTCACTACTATCTTTAGCCTCATTAATTGTTATAGCATTTATTAAAATATATTGATTAGGAATTGAATTAGCAAAGCCCTTTAATTCTGCAAGTGATCTTGATGCTTCATTTAAAGATTCAAGAATTCTTGGCGTTTTTAAATCATAATCATTAAAAGGTAATAATTTCATATTATCTTGTCATCTCCTCATGTATAATATTACACTATTTTTTTAACATATACAAGAGATATGTTAAATTTTTCTTATTTTTTTAACATATCTTATAATTATAAAAACTGCCCATATGACAGTTTCTATCTTTTATTAACCTACTAATTTAGAAGTATCATCAATTAAGTTATTAACTTTCTTTTTAATTACTTCTTTATTTTTAGAAAGCTCACTAGCGCCTAACATTACTGCTGCACCAAACATAGCTCCCATCATAAAACTAAAAAATTCTTTCATAAACACTCTCCTATTTGTTATTTTGCGTGTTTATCTTTAAATTATTCATAATCTTTAACTTTAAATTAGTTTTACGTACTAAACTATAACTATTATTAACACATTTTATAAATGCATCTTTATCACCTAAAAGAACTAAACTTTTCTTTGCTCTAGATACTCCAGTATAAAGAAGTTTATTATAAAGCATCCTTGAATACCCTTTCGTAATCGGCATAATAACATGCATAAACTCAGAACCTTGACTCTTATGAATACTTATCGCATAAGCATGCGTTATTTGATTAAAATTCTCTCTTTTATACCCTACTTCATTATTATCATATTCTACAACTATAGGTTCCTTTTTAGAATTAATATCAATACTCTTAATATAACCAATATCACCATTATAAATATTATTGTCAATATCATTAACTAAATTAAGAATCTTATCACCAACTCTATAAGTTATAGGTCCAACCTTAATCTCATCCTTCTTCTTATCTTTAGGATTAATAAGCTCTTGAAGCACTATGTTTAAATTATCAATTCCATTTTCTCCCTTATACATAGGCGCTAACACTTGCAAATTACTTAAATCAATTTTCTTATCTTGCATCTTTTCAACTATCTGCACTAAAATATTTTTAATCTCTTTTGAATCACAAGATATAAAATTATAATCATCCTTCTTATCCAAATAATCATCAGTAACATTAACATTTTTAATATCCTTAGCAAGCATTGGTATATAAGAATTCTCACTCTGCCTATAAATAGTTTCTAACTTAATATGAGGAACCCCAGCACTAATCATATCAGATAAAATTAAACCAGGCCCAACACTAGGAAGCTGATACTCATCACCTACAAATATAATCTTAGTATGAATATCAATTCCTTTAAAAAATGATGATAGCAAGTGATTATCAAGCATTGATGTTTCATCAATAATAAACATATTATAATGAACTTTATTTAACTCATTAACTGCAAAAGTATTACTTTCCTTATCCCACTTTAAAAATCTATGGATAGTGCTTGCCCCAATTCCACACGTCTCACTCATTCTCTTAGATGCTCTTCCTGTCGGTGCAAGCAGGCAAACTTCTCTAGTAACTGTTTCATAACTTATCTTCTTATAAATACTATAAAGTCTAATGATTCCCTTAATAATCGTTGTCTTACCCGTTCCAGGTCCACCAGTTATAATACTAACATTATTAGTAAGCGCACTCTTAATAGCATCTTTTTGCTCTTTATTATAAGTAATACCAAGTTCTCCTTCAGTAAGTTTTATCAAATCATTAAACTTATTTATCTTCTTAACATCTCTACTCATCAAAGAAGCAATTGACACTCCATTATTTAACTCGTCTAAATAATCATCCATCAAATAATAATCTTCATTAGAAATCATTATTTCTCTTTTCTTAGCAAGTCCTTTTAAATTATCATCGATATTCTTAAAAATATTATACCTACTCGCAAGTTCCTCAACTATCTCAATTTTATCTAAATAAATATCCCCTAATTCAAAAGTCAAATCCTTCATTGCCCTAATAATAGCAGCATCTACTCTTCTATCATCCTCTGGATCATTATTTACTAAAAAAATACTATCAAGCTTAGGAAAATCTACATAATCTCTTAAGACGTAGATATTCTTATCAATAAGTTCTAAAACTCTCTTACCAAAATTATTCATAAGTTCCATAGTTTCTTTAACAGTAAAGCCCATCTCTTTTAACTTAACTATCTCTTTATCTGCCTCAAAATACTTTACAACAGACTTATAAATACTATCTGCCTTTTTATCAGTCATACCACTAACTAAAAACAAATTCTCTTTACTTTCCTTAATCTTAGTAAGTGCATCATTTCCAAAAGTCTTATAAATTTTTCTAGCAAGTACATCACCACATCCCTTAACAAAAGAACTTGTTAAAAAATCAATTATAGCATCTTTTCCTTCAGGAACTACCTTCTCATAAGTATCTACTTGAAACTGCATTCCATATCTATCATGATAAATAACATTACCATTAAATACATAAGTATCATCCTTATTAAGTATTCCAAAATAACCAGTAAATGTTATAGTCTTATTAGTATCTAACTCTTTATCATCAGTTTCTTGAACCCTAAAAAGACCGACCTTATAGCCAGTTTCTGATTCAAAAATAGATTGCTTGTATTTTCCTTTAATATAACTCATAAGTCAATTTTAACACAACCCCATGAAAAAAAGAAGTCATAAAACTTCTTTTTCATAATCGTTAATTAGTTTAAAGCGTCTTTTAATTTGCTACCAGCTTTGAATGATGCAACAGTCTTAGCAGGAATCTTAATAGACTCTTTAGTTAATGGGTTAATACCAGTTCTAGCAGCACGAGTTTTTGCTGAGAAAGTACCGAAACCAACTAAAGCAACTTTTCCTTCCTTCTTAAGACCTTCAACAATACCATCAGTCATTGCATCTAAAGCACGTAAAGCATCAGCCTTAGTAAGGTTTGCTTTATTAGCAATAAATTCTACTAATTCTTGTTTTGTCATAACGATTACCTCCCATTTCTAATTTATAAGGTTTATACCCTACAAATATAAATTACCAGAAAACAAAGTAAAAATCAACTAAAAAACTAGATTTTCCTTAAAAATATCTAGTTTTTTTACACTATAAGACAATTGCTATTAAATTATTCGAACCCTTGTTTACTATTTTAGTAACAAACATACAATTATTTAATAAATATATATCGTTTTTAACCCACTATTAATCATTATTATTTATCAAATCCTTCATTTCTTTAAGTTTAGATTCTAACAATTTTTTATTAATTAATTTTAATTTATACTCAGAAATCAAAGTTTGGGACACATTTTTACTAATCGAATATTCAACAACATCTTTATCTTTCGAACTGCACAATATTACACCAACACTAGGATTCTCTCGCTCTTTTTTCACATCTCTATCCAAAGCTTCTAAATACAAATTCATTTTTCCTAAATATTCTGCTTTAAATTCCCCTAATTTTAATTCAAATGCAACTAAACAAGATAATTCACGATTGTAAAATAATAAATCAATAAAAAAATCATGATTTCCGACCTGAATTCTATACTCATCACCAATGAAAGTAAAACCTTTTCCAACTTCTAATATGAAATCTTTTAAGTTCTTTATAATCGCATTTTTTAAATCCTTTTCTGAAAATTCAGCTGGTAAATCTAAAAATTCTAAACTATAAGTGTCTAATATTTTAGTATTTGGATAATCATTTTCATCTAAAGTTTTATTAACTGTAGGTAATTTTTTACCATCTGACAGCATATATCTTTCATAATAAGCCGATGATATTTGCCGATCTAATTCTCTTTTGGAATAACAATTCTTAATTGATAATTTTAAATAAAAATGTCTTTCTTCTTTACTATTAGTTCCACTTAATATAAGCAAATTATTTGTCCAAGACAATTGCGTCACCAGTGGTGACGCAATCTCATCATCCTTATAAATACTATAAAATTGAATCATACGTTCTATATTTCTTTTAGTAAACCCTTTTATGTTAGGATAATTATTCTTCATAAAATCAGATGCTTTCGTTGTAATTTTGTCTCCATAATTACTATTTTCCTTTAAGTCATATAGAAATTTTCCAATTTCTAAATACAATAAAATCATTTCTTCATTTACTTTTCTATATGCATTGTTTTTATGCTTTTCTATCATTTTAATAATTTGATTAAAACCTGTATCTACCAAATAACCCTCCATCTTAAATAAATTATTTATAATTATTAGTTATATTTTTGCATGAAATATATTTAAAGACAATAATATCTAATTACCATCCCATCATTATCTCAACTATCGTATTAACTTTATCATATATATTAAATATTTTTGCGTATTCAAGTAATAAGTCAATGTTCTTATTTTTACTATTCCAGTAATAATTTAAAACTCTATTTTTAAGTTCTAAATCAAACTCATCATTACTTCTTAACATATCACAAATGCATCTCTCAGCATTATAAATTTTAATTGGATTTCCAAGTGGACTTACCGCATCAATTATGCCTATATTATAATAATTATCAGACACCCAATGAATATTATACGCACATCTTACCGCCTTTTTTCTAGGTACAGTTATATCAATTATATCTGGTGTTCTATTTGTTAAATTTAAAATATATAATGCAGTATTATATGAAAAAACAACCAAAGGATATTTTTTCTGTAAAATATAGTATTCATCGGCTATATTAATACTATCCATGTATAATCCATGACTTACCTTTTCTATAATTTTATTATCAATAAAATTATGAATTGATGATTTTTTTATTCCAAGCTTTAATAAATCATTCGTAGTAATATAACCATGATTATTTTTTAAAAATTCTTTTAATTTTTCTTCACTATTCATTCTTATTACCTCTGTTTTTTGTACGTACATTATAACATTATGCCGTACAAAAGTAAAGAACATTCTACTCATTAAAAAGAGATTCATATGAATCTCCTGCACTCCCTTTTATTATAATACAATTGCTATTAAATTATTCGAACCCTTGTTTACTATTTTAGTAACTGTATTAGATAACTTATATCTAGTAGCTTCTGGCATCATCGATAACTTAGCTTGAATTCCTTCTTTAACTATCACATCTAAACTTCTACCAAATATTTCACTCTTCCAGATACTTGATGGATCTGTCTCGTAATCTTTCATAATATAATTAATAAGTTCTTTACTTTGCATCTCTGTACCAATAATCGGTTCAAACGTACTTTCTACATCAACCTTCATTAAATGAATAGATGAAGCCACGGCTTTTAACTTAACTCCATAACGCGATCCTTGTTTAATAATCTCAGGTGTAGATAACTTCATATCATTAAGAGTTGGATAAACTATACCATACCCCGTACTCTTCGCCATCTTAAGTGCACTCTTAATACTACTAGTCTCATCCTTATTCTCACTATACTCCATAAACACTTTTAGTAAACTACTCTTATTAATTGTAATACCACCTAAAACATCTTTAAGTACACTTTCATATAAACTATCATCTGAATCTAAATTAAGAGTAACAATACCCCTAGAAGTATCCACATTACTAATATAAGCCTTAGAAATATACTCACTATCCTTATAAAAGTCTATAATCCTATCTACATCCTTAAGTTTACTAATACTCATCATGCTTTCTCTAATCTTATCTAAATAATGTTTCTTAATCTCATTAGTATCAGGTAAAATATGAATCCATGAAGGAACATTTATCTCAACATCAACAACTGGGAACTCATATAATGCTTTCTTTAAAATATCATACATATCTTTCTCAGTCATCTTATCAACATTAATTGGCATAACTGGTACACCATAATTATCACTAATATTACTAGCTAAACGAATTGTATCCTTATCATCTGGATGAGTCGTATTAAGAACTATAATAAATGGCTTATTAATCATCTTAAGTTCTGTAACAACCTTCTCCTCAGCCTCCATATACTCGCCTCTAGTAAAATCCCCAATAGATCCATCAGTAGTAACAACTATCCCAATAGTAGAATGATCCTTAATAACCTTCTCTGTGCCTATCTCAGCAGCCTCAATAAAAGGTATCTCTTCCGTAAACCATGGAGTCTTAACTAGACGAGGATTTCCTAATTCATCCTCATATCCATTACTAGTCTTAATAACATAACCTACACAATCAATAAGCTTAATCTTACTCTCAAACTCATCAATTTTAATAGTAGCACCAGTACTAGGAACAAACTTAGGTTCTGTAGTCATAATTGTCTTTCCACCAGCAGACTGAGGAACCTCATCTAAACATCTTTTCCTTTCCGCCTCATCAGTTATATTTGGAATAACAAGCGTCTCAATAACCTTTTTAATAAATGTTGACTTACCAGTTCTAACTGCACCTACAACTCCAAGATATATCTCACCGCCACCCCAAGTCGAGATGCTACTTATAATCTCTTTCTTTTCCATTTTGCCTTCCCTTTCAAAATAAACATATTCTAAAAACAGAAAAAAAGAACTACACATCAAGGTATAGTTCAGATATTTTTTATATTAAAATATTAATTTTTATTTTCTAATTTTTCTAAATCTTTAATACTTTCTAAATAATGAAGTTCAACTTCACTAGGTTTCAATGCTATTCTATCTTTATACTTATCATATTCTTTTTTTGCATGATTCATTGCTTCTTCGTGACTAATTTTACCAGCATCATTTAAAATGTCTTTTCTATTCATAGTTAAAAAATAATTTAATTCTTTAACCCAGTCATTCATAGTCATAGTTCTTTGTTCAATTGCTTGTAATTCTGCATAATCTAAATACATAGAAACAATCCTATTTAAAATATCTAACTCTTTATCACTTAAATAATTTTTAGCAATTTGAGCATCTAATAAAGTTGGGCCATTTCCACTAAAAGTAGTTAATCCCATAAAATCCTTATCACTATCAGCTCTTTCCACGATAACTTCTGCTGCTGTATGTCCATGTGCAGCCCAGTGCATTTTATTTTGAACTGTCTTAAAAAAATCTTGAGTAATTTCTGCCCTAGGGTCATAATCAACTGAAGTAGCATAAATATCAAGGATTTTTCTCCAAAAAACCTTTTCAGATGATCTGATATCACGAATTCTAGATAATAATTCATCAAAATACAATCCACCACCTGCTCGTTTAAGTAAATCATCATTCATGGTAAAACCTTTAATTATATATTCAGTTAATCTTTCATTTGCCCATCTTCTGAAATTAGTACCAACATTAGATCGAACACGAAAACCAACTGCTACAATCATATCAAGATTATAATAGTTTACATTATAATTTTTGCCATCACTCGCAGTTGTTCGGAAATTCCGAACAACTGAATTCTCATCTAATTCTCCTTCATCAAATATATGTTTAATATGTTCGGATATATTAGATTTACTAGAATTATATAATTTAACTAATTGTTCTTGATTTAACCATACCGTGTTATCTTGCATTTTCACTTCAATATTATCATTTCCATTTTTATCCTTATAAATAATTATATTTCCATGTTCTTCCATTTAACTTTCCTCCTTTTTTAATTTACTATTATACAACACCTTTCCAAATTTCGCGTCCATATATCTATACTATCCCATAACCTCTTATAAAAAAATATGAAGTAAAAAACTCCAGTAATTATTTAAATTTTAATACAACTTCTAGAAAAGAAACCTTTATAACTTATTATACTACTTTCATACTTCTTACTATCAAACCTTTTAAGATTATGTAAATGTTTTTTTACCCTCCTATAAGTAAAATTATTTATCCTTATAATTAAACCACCGGAAATCTTATAAGTATAACCCAAAAAACTAAATCCTCTATCTAAATCAAGAATTTTACTTTTATTATTTAACTCTAAATCTAAATCCGCTATCTTAACTTTTATCATATCAAAAATCTTTTTAAGTCTCTTATAATCAGTATCTAACAACACCAAGTCATCCATATATCTAATATAATATTTAACTTGCATCTCCTCTTTAATAAAATGATCAATTTCATTCAAATAATATATTGCAAGTATCTGACTTGTCATATTTCCAATGCCAAGTCCCTTTCCTTTATCATACACTGGTAATTTCTTTAACTCATTTATCTTTTTTTTCTTCTCTTCAGATGAAATATTTAACATTTTAACTGAGCAAATCTTATTATTTCTAACTTTATTTATTTCTTCATTAACATAACTTTCGTCAGTACTATCTAAAATAATCTTAATAATTCTTAAAGCATCCTTATCTTTAATATCTT
>ERZ779643.13-NODE-13-length-153595-cov-12.222880_pt1 | contig 153595 bp, 127 predicted proteins | sample MGYA00511564_ERZ779643 | MGnify/ENA primary metagenome ERZ779643 (study PRJEB29588, sample SAMEA2147114) | human gut metagenome | biome: human gut; feature: human-associated habitat; material: faeces | place: Denmark | collected 2008/2010 ...
TGGAGGTGGCCGAGGCGGTGAAGGCCCAGATGGAGGAGATCAGCCGCAATTTTCCGGAGGGTATTTCTTACGAGATTCCTTTCGATATGACTACCTACATTTCCGAATCAATCCATCACGTCTATCAGACGCTTTTCGAAGCGTTGTTGCTGGTGATTCTGGTGGTATTCCTTTCGTTGCAGAGCTGGCGGGCGACGCTCATTCCGATCGTGGCCGTGCCGATCTCGCTCATCGGTACCTTCGGCGTGATGCTCGTGTTCGGCTTCTCGCTCAATATGCTGACCCTGCTGGGTCTGATTCTTGCCATCGGTATCGTGGTCGATGACGCGATCGTCGTGGTCGAAAACGTCGATCGCATCATGAACGAGGAGGGGCTTTCGCCCTACGAAGCGACCAAGAAGGCGATGCGGAGCCTGAGCGGAGCGTTGATCGCCATGTCGCTGGTGCTGTGCGCCGTGTTCGTCCCGGTGAGCTTCCTTTCGGGCATTACGGGGCAGCTCTATCGCCAGTTTACCATTACGATCGCCGTATCGGTAATCATCTCTACGGTCGTGGCGCTGACGCTCAGCCCCGTGATGTGCGCCTACCTGTTGAAGCCCGACAGAGGCGGCCGGAAGAAACGGTTTTTCCGGTATATCAATTTCGGTCTTGCGAAAGGCAATAAGCTCTACGGCCGTATGATCGGCCGGGCGCTCGCCCATTCGCGCCGTATGTTCGCCGCCTTCGGCGTGGTACTCATCGGTATCTGGTTGATGAATAAACTCGTGCCCGAAAGTTTCATGCCGCAGGAGGATCAGGGGTATTTCACCGTCGAACTGGAACTTCCGGAAGGGGCGACCATCGAGCGTACGCGTACGGTGACCGACCGGGCGATGGCCTTTCTGATGCAGGATCCCGATGTGGAGTATGTACTCAACGTGACGGGTTCGAGTCCTCGTGTGGGCAGCAACCAGGCCCGCAGCCAACTGACAGTGATCCTCAAGTCCTGGAAGGAGCGGGAATCGGAGGATATCAGCGAAGTGATGAAACGTGTGCGTGACGAGTTGTCGCGTTATCCCGAAAGCAAGGTCTATCTTTCGACGCCTGCCGTCATTCCCGGTCTGGGAACCTCGGGCGGTTTCGAAATGGTGCTCGAAGCTCGCGGGGATGCCGGCTATGCCGATCTGCAGCGGGCGGTGGATACGTTGATGCACTATGCCGAGCAGCGGCCCGAGTTTACGGGGCTGGCCTCTTCGATGCAAGCCGACATTCCGCAGCTTTATTTCGACGTGGATCGCGACAAAGCGCAGTTGGTCGGGGTTTCGATGTCCGACATCTTCTCTACGATGAAAGCGTTCACGGGTTCGATCTACGTCAATGACTTCAATATGTTCAACCGTATATACCGTGTATATATTCAGGCCGACGCGCCTTATCGGGCTTACCGCGACAACCTGAACCTCTTCTTCGTACGGGGTGCCGACGGGGCGATGATTCCCGTCACGTCGCTCGGTACAACGCACTATACGACGGGTGCCGGTACGATCAAGCGTTTCAATATGTTCAACGCTGCGACCATCACGGGCGAAGCGGCTCACGGATACAGTTCGGGACAGGCGATGGACGAGCTGGAAAATATCGTGCGTGAGAAATTGCCTGCGTCGGTGGGCGTCGAGTGGAGCGGCCTTTCTTACCAGGAGAAGCATGTGAGTGGACAGACGGGTCTTGTGCTGGCGCTGGCTTTCCTGTTCGTCTTCCTCTTCCTCGCCGCCCAGTACGAGAGCTGGTCGGTGCCCGTCGCGGTCATTCTCTCGCTGCCCGTAGCCGGAATCGGTGCCTATCTGGGTATCTGGGTTTGCGGTTTGGAAAACAACATCTATTTTCAGATCGGCCTGGTGATGCTCGTAGGTCTGGTGGCCAAGAATGCCATTTTGATCGTAGAGTTTGCCAAGGAGGAGGTGGAAAAAGGCCGCGACGTGGTGTCGGCGGCACTCAAGGCCGCACACCTGCGTTTCCGCCCGATCGTGATGACCTCGCTGGCGTTCATCCTCGGCCTGCTGCCGCTGGTGTTCGCATCGGGTCCGGGGTCGGCGAGCCGTCAGGGTATCGGTACGGGCGTCTTTTTCGGTATGCTGGTAGCTATCTCTGTCGGCATCGTCTTCGTGCCCTTCTTCTTCGTGTGGATTTACCGGATTAAAGCAAAACTGAAGAAACGATGAAACGAGTTGCGATATTTGTCATTTTGGCTGCACTGACCGTCGGATTCTCTTCCTGTTCGGCTGTGCGGCACTGTCAGGCCCCCGAGGTGGAGATGCCCGGGCAGATCGCTTCGGGCTATACCGATTCGCTGACCATCGCCGATCTGAGCTGGTGGCAGTTTTACGGGGATTCGACGTTGCGCCGGGTCATCGAGCTGACCTTGGAAAATAACAAGGATATGCTTGCGGCGGCGGCTCGTGTGGAGCAGATGCGGCAGTTGTATCGGATAAGCAAGGCCGAGCGTTTGCCGAATTTTTCGGCCAAAGGGCTGGCTGATTACGAAACGAACGATTATGCCGACGAGGAGTCGAGCCGTGATCCGGAGTTCAGTGCCAAGCTCTCCGTCAGTTGGGAGCTGGACCTTTGGGGAAACCTGCGCTGGGCCAAGCGCAAGGGCGGGGCGGAGTATCTCTCTTCGGTCGAGGATTGGCGTGCGATGCGTATGACTCTCGTCGCGGAAGTTGCGACGGCCTATTTTCAGTTGATGGCTTTGGATAACGAGCTTTCCATCGTGCGTCGTACGCTCCGAACGCGCAGCGAGGGTGTGCAGCAGGCGCAGTTGCGGTTCGAGGGCGGTCTTACCTCCGAAACCGTTTACCAGCAGGCCAAAGTGGAATACGCTTCGACGGCGACCCTGATTCCGGATCTGGAGAGCAGGATCGAAATTATGGAAAACAGTATTGCATTGCTTATGGGAAAATCTCCTGACTGGGAGGTGTTGCGCGGTCAAATGAATATCGAAGCCGAGTTTCCGGACAGTCTGCCTGTCGGTCTGCCTTCGGGACTGTTGCAGCGGCGTCCCGACGTACGGGCTTCCGAACAACAGTTGCGTTCGGCGATGGCTTCGGCGGGGATGGCCTATGCAGATCGTTTTCCCCGGCTGACCTTCAATCTGGTAGGCGGTTGGGAGAACGATGCGTTGCAGGGTTTCTTTCGCTCCCCGTTCTCGTATGTGGCCGCTGCGATCGCCGCTCCGGTCTTCGGCTTCGGACGCAAGCAGGCCAAATATCGTGCGGCATTGGCGGCATACGACGTAGCCCGGCTGGGGTACGAGAAGAAGGTGCTGGAGGTTTTCAAGGAAGCCAACGATGCGGTAGTCACTTACCGTAACGTCCGCAAAACGGCCGCGTTGAAGGTCGCTCTGCGCGATGCTGCCCGCAAATACGTCGAACTGGCCAATTTGCAGTACCGGGGCGGCAGTATCAATTATATCGACGTGCTGGATGCCCAGCGCCGGTATTTCGATGCCCAGATCGGTTTGAGCAACGCCGTACGGGACGAACACCTCGCTTTGGTGCAGCTCTACAAGGCGTTAGGCGGCGGGTGGGAACTGGAGGAGGAATAGTTTTCTGCCGTCGGATAGCCTGATCTGGTATTAAAAATCCGGTTCTGAAGGTTTGTATGACAGTTTTTTGATTTTTGTCCTGTAAATTTCCGGGTGAAAATTTTGAGGAATAAAAAAAACCGTTTATATTTGCACTCCGAAATACCACTAATGCGGAAATAGCTCAGTTGGTAGAGCACAACCTTGCCAAGGTTGGGGTCGCGAGTTCGAGTCTCGTTTTCCGCTCTATCTATAAAATGTTTTTATAGAAGTTTCTTTATAAACAAAGGTATTTGCAGGAAGTAAATACGCATTCACATGTTTCATATATGAATTTATACGTAAGATATTTTGAGCAAGAAACGCTGGCCACTTCCCTTGAGCAAGTTTTTACTTTTTTAAGTTCAATCCCGGATTTAGTTGTTGATCAGGCTTTAATTGATGATATTAGCGAGTATGCAGTAGGGTCGTATATGTATCCTAAGCGATATAAGGTACGTCCGCGTGTGTATTTTATTGTCATTAAGACCCAGGCCTCAAGTTTAGAAGAATTTAAGGCGAACAAAAAGGAAAATAGTGTCGGAGCCGGTAATGGGGAAGCGTTGAGTAAAAAGGAGGCAAAGATTAATATGCTTTCAATTCAGCGAGAGGGATGGTATGAAGGTAAGATTACGTTTAAACGTGTGATTCCTATTCCCGGAACATTGAAATTCCAATATCAGGATACCGTATTTTCTGCTTACGTTAGAGCCAATAGTGGCTTGGACTGCTATGAAAAGATGATTGCCTATTTGAAAAACCGGCAAGATGTGGATTTGCGTAGTCAGTTCCCGTCAGCAAGGGGTAGTAACTTTGCATTTTCATACATCAACTTGCCTGCCTTGCAAGAAGGATAATTCTGATTTGGGTTATGGCAGAAAGGCTTCCGTCTGTTTTGTTGGAAAAGGCGATTGACGAACTTTCGAAATTGCCCGGAGTTGGAAAAAAAACCGCCTTACGGTTTGTGCTTCATCTGTTACGTCAGAACAAGGAGCAGACTTTGGCTTTGGGAAATAGTCTGATACGTTTGCGTGAGAATATAATGTATTGCAGGCGTTGCCATAATATTTCCGACACTGAAGTCTGCCAAATATGTAGCAACACGCTGCGTGATCAGACCATTATTTGTGTAGTTGAAAACGTACAAAGCGTGTTGGCGATTGAGAATACCGGACAATATAAGGGATTGTATCATGTACTGGGGGGATTGATTTCGCCCATGGATGGCATCGGCCCTGGCGACTTGCAAATAGATTCGCTCGTTGAGCGTGCCGAAAAAGAACCCATTGAGGAAATCATTTTTGCTTTAAGTCCGACAATGGAAGGGGATACGACCAATTTCTATATACAGCGCAAACTCAGCCATCTTTCAATTCGGCTGACCGCTTTGTCGCGTGGCATTAGCGTTGGGGATGATTTGGAGTATGCAGATGAGGTAACGTTAGGGCGCTCAATCTTGGCGAGAACAGAACTGAAACAACTTTAAAAGGAAAGATATGAAGATTTTGCTTTGGTCCAGAATATGTTTTGTCGTGGTATGGATTATAGCGTGCATGCAGGCTGTACTGTCTGAACTGGGCGTGTTTCCAGTTGCGTATGTCCGCTTGGATGCAGCGGGGCAGTATGTCATTCAGTTGGTTGGAATTGTATTGACGCTTGCCTGTATATATGTGAGTCTGAAGTGGTACAAATTTTCATTTGTAAAGCGGCGGATGACAAATGACATAGATGAGCGTAATTATCATCAGCAGGGGCTTTTCAGAGTGGTGGTCATTGCAGTTCCGATACTTTATAATCTTTTCCTGTATTATGCCACGTTGAATAGTCAATTGTCGTTTTGTTTTTTGATTTCTATGTTGGCCTCGGTCTTTTGCTGGCCAAAGGAAAAACCTTGATTTTGCCATGCCAGAGGTAATATTGCGTCCGATGGAGCCCGAGGATCTGGCGGTGTTGTACCAGATTGAGAGCGAACGTTCAGCGTGGCGGGTCAGTTCAAGTGGTATTCCTTATTCCAAATATGTGCTTAAGCAGTATTTGTCAATGCAGCCTGCGGATATTTTTCAGAGTAGTGAACTGCGTTTGACGATTCAGGATTCGTATTCGGGAAATGCCGTGGGAGTAGCCGATTTATATGGGTATAGTCCTGTTGCCTTAAAAGCTGAAGTAGGAATAGCGCTACTGAAAAAAGAAGAACGGAAAGGGTATGCCAGAAAAGCGCTGGAAGAGTTGATCCAATTGGCAAACGACAAATTTCGCATGCACCAGCTGTATGCTTATGTAAAAACGAGCAATGAGCGAAGCATAAAATTGTTTCAGTGTGCAGGGTTTGACATTGTTGCTACATTAAAAGATTGGATTTACGAGGATGGCGCATACCATAATGTATATCTGTTGCAAAAGTTTTTGTAAAAAAACGAAGAAAAATTTGCTTGTGTAAAAATAATATCATATCTTTGCACTGCTTTTCAACGGAAAGGCTTGAAAAAATAAATTTTGGTGTGTTAGTTCAGCTGGTTAGAATACATGCCTGTCACGCATGGGGTCACGGGTTCGAGTCCCGTACACACCGCAAAAAGTTACCGACTTTACATTCTGAAATGTAGAGTCGGTTTTTTATTTATCCTGGCAATGGATACTGTTGAACAAATATTCAAGCTTCAGGAATCTTCCATGATTCCATTACTGTGTATATGAGCCATGAAGAGAATATGATTATGGTTAAAGTTTGCGGCCTTGCAAAAAAATGGCCTTTATAGCAAAGATTAATGGGATAAGAAAATGTAATTTTGTAGGGCATAGGAAACGTGTTATGGAGAATTATAAAGTTTTTGATTGTTCCAATGTCCTTATCGGAAGTTACTTTAACAATGACTTCGGATGTGCGCATGAAAATAAAGAGCATACTCTGATTTATTTGTTGTCTGGTGAACTGGAAATAACTGAAAGGGGACGTAAAACCGTGTTGCATCCCGGCGACTGCGCTTTCATGAGAAGAGACAACCGCCTGTGGTTACAGAAAAAGCCGGAAAAAGACCGTCCGTATCATTCTGTGGTATTAAAATTTTCAAGGTCATTCCTGCGCGAGTTTTATCAGAAACTCAATAGAGAACAAATACCGTTTAATTCGCAACGTGAGAAGGACAGTCTCAGACTTCTTCCTAAAAACAGGGCCGACATACGCTCTTTGTTTGAGTCGGTCATACCTTATTTTGAAATGGGCGAACAGCCAACTGACGAGGTCCTGAAATTGAAAATGATTGAGGGGGTGTATGTCCTGTTAAATACGGATCCGGCTCTGTATGCATCGCTTTTTGATTTCGTGGAGCCGTGGAAAATAGATATCCTGGACTATCTGAACGAGAATTACATGTTGAACCTTTCAATGGTTGAGATAGCCGGTTATACGGGGCGAAGCCTGTCTACTTTTAAACGGGATTTTGCAAAAATCAGCGAATTGACCCCTCAAAAATGGATTTTCAGGCGACGATTGGAAGCTGCGCGGGATATGATACGCAAGGGCGAAAAGAGTGTTACTGAAATCTGCTATGACGTCGGGTTTAAGAACCTGTCACATTTTTCCCGACTGTACAAGGAGTTTTTCGGTATTTCCCCTTCAACTTTGGTATGAACTTTTCAGCAAAGCTCATTGAGCTTCCTGGCAAAGCGAATATGCAGGCGAAGTTTTATATTTGCATCGAGTTTTTAATTTTTAAATTATAAGCAAGATGAGCATAAACATAAGATTCTTATTGTTGTTTGTTTTAATATTTCCAGTTATGGCAAAATCACAAGTAAAAGTTCAGCAGACGGCCGGTCGGGATGCATTGGGAGAGTTTGCTCCGGAATTTGCACATTTAAACGATGATATCCTTTTTGGTGAGGTTTGGAGTCGCAATCATTTGTTGTCGCTTCGCGACCGCTCCATTGTAACGGTGGTTTCCTTGATGTCGCAGGGATTGACAGATTCTTCATTCAAGTTCCATTTGGAAAGTGCAAAGAAAAATGGCGTGACGAAGACGGAGATGGCCGAAATTCTTACCCATGCTGCCTTCTATGCCGGCTGGCCCAAGGCCTGGGCAGCCTTTCGCATGGCCAAGGAGGTGTGGACTTCCGACAGCCTGTCCACCACGCCGCGCGACATCTATGCACAGTCCATCTTTTTCCCCATTGGTCAGCCCAACGATGCCTATGCCCAGTATTTCGTGGGACAGAGCTATCTGGCTCCTGTCGTGACAGACGGCGTGCCCGTCTTTAACGTCACCTTCGAGCCCGGCTGCCGCAACAATTGGCACGTACATCATGCCACCCGGGGCGGAGGCCAGACCCTTGTCTGCGTAGGCGGCCGTGGTTACTATCAGGAGTGGGGCAAGGAGCCGGTGGAGCTGCATCCGGGCGATGCCGTCTTCATTCCCGCCGGCGTTAAGCATTGGCATGGCGCTGCCCCCGACAGCTGGTTCTCCCATTTGGCCATTGAGGTGCCCGGCGAGCAGACCAGCAACGAGTGGCTCGAGCCGGTGAGCGACAAGGATTACGCCAAGCTGAAGTGACGCCTCTCTCTTAGTGTCCTTTGTGTGAGGCATATGTTTTCGCATTCATCCCGATTGCCCCTCTTTCCGTGTGTGGGGCAGTCGGGATGTGTTGTTTTTTGTTGTACCCCGTTTGTTGTTAGCTTCTTCTGAGACTTTTTTGTTACGAGGTGGCTTGTAAAAAAAATTCGGCGGCTCAGAAATTTTTTTCGGCGGCTTGTAATTTTTTTTAGATGTCGATTTGTAATTTCAAATGGTTTTCTTCTTGTTTTCAGATAGCGGCTTTTTTGCCCAGTTTGTGCGTATGAAGTTACGTGGGAAAAGTAATTTTCTTACGTAGGTCGCGATGGCACCGCTAAAACAAAGTAATATTGGGATTGTTAAGTGATGATATCAATATATTTGCCAGATCACTAATTCAGCCCGTTCCGGCGCCTTACATCATCAGTTGCTCCAACTTCATCTTCCATTTTTTCCAGTCGGGCATTTCCTGTGTCAGCAGCTCATAGAAAGCCCGTGTGTGGTCGTGGTGGACCAGATGGCAAAGCTCGTGCAGCATCACGTATTCAATGCAAATGCGTGGGGCACCAATCAACCGAGGGTTCAGCAGAATCTGGCCGGAGGCGGTGCAGCTGCCCCAACGGGTGGCCATGTCTTTCAGCTTGATGGCCGTGGGCTGCACCTGATGGCGGCTGAAGCGGGCCACCAGCGGGGCGGCATACTCTTTGAATTTGATTTCGGCGCGCCGTCTGTACCAAGCCAGGAGCAGGGGGCGGACGTACTTACGGTCTTTGCACTCTACTTCGAGGATGTTCCTCTTGTAGTGCACTTCGTTGCGCTCGCCCACCACCACACGCAGCATGTATTGCCGCCCCAAATACAGGTGTGACTCGCCACTCACGTATTGGCGTTCGGGGGTGTGGATTCCGAAGGAGGAAAAATAGCGCTGCTGCTTATAAATCCATGGGGCACGGCGGTGTACGTGGGTCTTGATTTGCTCCAGCGATGCGTCAGCGGGGGCCATGACTTCCACGCTGCCGTCCGGGTGCACACAGATGCCCATGGTCTTGCGGTGGCGGTAGGCCACGTTGTAGGCTATCACCTGGGAGCCAAATTCAATTTGATCTCTTATTTGATCCATAGCTTGGCCACCTCCACACAACCGTCAATAATCGTGTCCATGTCGTCAAAAGAAAACGTCAGCTCGTATTTTCTTTTCACTTCGTCAATCAGATAATCTTCCAGCTCAATTTTCATGCGCCCGATGATGTCCGACTTCATTTGCCAGTCCACCAGCACGCTGCCGTCCACGATGAGCGTCCGACTGATGATTTGGTCAAACGCCCGGGCGGTGTCCAGGGCCAGCTGCTTCAGGTCGACCGCAGTGTCGCCCCACATCCGTTGGTAGGTTTCCAGCGCCAGACCGTAGTAAGCCTTTGCGGCGTTGTTTTGCTGCAATTCTTCCGGCAGCTCGTGGTCGGTGTGGGCCAATATGTCCTCCTTGTATTTCTGTACCCGTTTCAGGTATTCCAGCTCGTCAATGCGCCCCTGTTCGTAAGCCTCGATGGTCTCTTTGAGCAGTTGCGAGAATTTCTTGTAGAATGCAGGGTCCATGTCCATGTTTTCCGTGATGAACTTGCTGGTGCGCGAGGCAATCGTGTCCGCCTTGGCCGCTTTGCCTACCATCTTTGCCACCTCCTGCTCAAAGGCTTCCGTGTCAAAAATGTTGACCAGCTCCGTAATGGGCTTGACGGCACCGCTTTCCACGTGGCGGTTAATCAGCTGCTGAATCTGGCTTTCATACTGCTTGTAGTCAATCGTGTCGGAGTAGCGTAGCTGGACGGCCGACCGCAGCTTGACAAACATGTTCAGGTCGTCCTTGTAGCGCTGGATGGTCGCCTCCGGCGTCTGCGCATGGAATTCGCGGGTTGACAGGGCTATTTTCAGGCACGACGCATACGCCGTCAGTCGCTCATAGAATTCCTGCCGCCGGTCCTCCTGCCGTAACGACTGGGCGTAGGCTTCCAAATCGCGCTTGTTGGGGATGAACTTGAACAAATCCCACAGGTCCGAATATTTTTGCGGCAGTTTGGCAAATTCTTGCTCAACGGGGATCAGCGTTTCGTGGAACACCTCCTGCTCTTCAGCATCGTATTTTGAATACAGTTCCAGGGCGTTGTCCAGCTCTTGCAATACGCCATAGTAGTCCACGATGTAGCCAAACTCCTTGCCGTCGCACACCCGGTTCACGCGGGCCACGGCCTGCAGCAGCGTGTGGCCGTTCAGCTGGCGGTCGAGGTACATGACCACCACCTTTGGCTCGTCAAATCCCGTCAGCAGCTTGTCCACCACAATCATGATTTCCGGCTGTTCCTGATGCTTGAATCGGGCAATGAGGTTGTCCTGATACTTTTTGGGCGTGCCGTGCTCGTCCATCATTTTTTTCCAGTAGGCTTTTACGGTTTCCGACGTATCGCCGTAGGAGGATTCTTCGCCTTCGCGCATGTCGGGCGCCGTAATGAGCACTTCGGAGGAGACCATGCCGATTTCGTCCAGATATTTTTTGTATAAGACGGCAATGGATTTCCGTGGGGTCACCAGCATGGCCTTAAATGGAGTGCCCTGCCAGTTGTCGCGGAAATGTTCCGAAATGTTCCAGGCTATGGAATATACCCGCTGGTCCGTCTGGTTCACAAAGTCGGTGCGCGAGTATTTCTTCTTCAGGTCGGCCGTCTGATATTCGTTCAGGCCCTCACACACCTTGGTAAAGAAGTCGTCGATGGGCCCTTCCTGCACGTGCTGAGGCACAATGCGTCCCTCGTAGAGCAGCGGCACCACGGCTCCGTCTTCCACCGCCTGCCGCACCGTATACACGGGGCGGATAATGCCGCCAAACGTCCGGGCCGTGTTCTTTTCCTTCTTCATCAGCGGCGTGCCGGTAAAGGCTATCTTGCAGGCGTTGGGCAGCACCTTGTCCATCTTGATGGCCATTTCCTTGTATTGGCTGCGGTGGGCCTCGTCAATCAAGATGAAGATGTTGGGGTCGGTGAGCGGGTGCTTCATGCGCTTCACCGCCGTCTCGAATTTGTTGATGACGGTGGTGATGATGGCGTCCGTCTTGCTTTCCAGCAGTTCCACCAGGTGAGTACCGGTGGTGGCGTTCATCACTTCGCGTCCGCATTTCTTGAAGGTGTGCGTAATCTGGTGGTCCAGGTCGGTGCGGTCGGTCACCATGACGATGCGCGGATTCGGTATTTCCCGGGCCTGGGCAATGGACTGCGCCAGCAGCACCATGGTCAGCGATTTTCCGCTGCCCTGCGTGTGCCACACCACGCCGCCCCGCCGCTTGCCCTGTTCCAGGGGCTTGACGCGCTCCGTAATCTTCTTGACCGTGAAGTATTGTTGGTAGCGGGCTATTTTCTTGATGCCACCGTCGTAGAGGGTGAAATTGTGAATCAGGTCGAGCAGGCGTTCCGGCCGGCAGAGGCTAAAGAGGTATCGGTCCTGCTCGGTGGGCAATATCTTTTCCTGCGCCATTTCGTCAAAATGGGCCCGGACATAGCGGAAGCGGCCTTCAAACAGGTGGGCCATCCGGCTCTCGTCCAGTGGCGTGTTGACCAGCTCATCCAGCTGCTGCGTGTAGGTTTGCTCCTCCTCCGGCATCACGAACATTTCCTTCCACTTGTTCCAGAATTTGGCCGGCGTGCCGGTGGTGGCATAGGCGCCATAGCTGTTGCCGATGCTGAGCAGCAGGGCGCTGTACAGGTAGAGTGCGCGGATGCCGTCGTCTTTTTGGTTGCGCAGGTGTTGGGAGATGGCCTGATCGAGCGCCCCCTTGATGTCCGGGCGCTTGCATTCAATCACCACCAACGGTATGCCATTGACAAACAGCACGATGTCGGGCCGGTAGGTGTCGGCCGTGCCGGTGCGGGTGACGGCAAATTCCTCGGTTACGTGAAACACGTTCCGCTCCGGCCGTTCCCAGTCGATGAAGCGCATGGTGTAGCTCTTCTTGTCGCCGTCAATGCTCTGCTCAAAAGCCTTGCCCAGCGTCAGCAGGTTGTAAACCGCCTCATTCCCGCTCAGGTAGCCGCCCTCCATGGGGATGTTGCGCATGGCCAATACGCCGTTTTCAATGTTCTGCTCCGAAAACAGCTCTTCTTTGTTGCGGTTTACGCGTATGGAGTTGATGCGGCGCAGCTGTGAGCGCAACACGTCCTCCAGCAGCACATTCGACGTCTTCCCGCCGCGCATGGCCAGTGCTTCGTCGGGTGTCAGGTAGGTGTAGCCCAGCTTTTCGAGCAGCATTAAAGCCGGGATCTGACTGATATGGTCTTCTTTGAATGAGAGGTTCATAAGATAAGAATAAGAATTATATGTTATCCCAAATCGTAGCAAAACTGCGTGCTTCCCCTTGTAATAAGGGCAGTTCTTTTAATTCGTGATCTTTTTTTGCATGAAAGCGATTCCTACGCACATCTAAAATCGCAAATTTTACCTCTGGATATTTTACTTTACTTCTTAATTGCATTTCCATTAAGGTAAGTATCTGATCTGCTTGTGCTTTTTTTAAGGCTTCGTCTTTAAAATATAGTTTTACTATATAAAAATTTGATGTTCCGTCCTTTTTCTTTTCCTCCAGCCCAATTTCGGGATTAACAGTGATGTTAATGTTTCCTACTTTCCAGTCTTTTCTAGGAGGGGTAATCCATTCAAATTTTCTTCGGCCTAAAAATTTCTTATATCCATTAACTATTTCCGGATAACAGTTTTTCTTTTTGGGATCTGTTAAGTCTTTAAGAATTGTATCAAGAAATTCTTTCTTGTGTTTTTTCTTGTGTAATTGAATAATTGCTTCTCGAATGGCCTTATAAAAATCCATATAAGGTTCATATTCCGGTCTTTCCTTAATGTTCTTTACGTGATTTAACTTCGGACTTCCCATTTTATTGACAAAATCGATGAAGTCTGTCAAACTAATTTCAATTTTTTTTGTCATGATGTAGTAGATTTAATTATTTCTTATCTTTCGGTGGACATGGGTCATTGCCATAACTAGTCGGATTTTGGATTTGACCGTCTTTCCTATGAGGAATCAACTCTGCTTTGTCATTACGAGCCTTTTGTCTCGCCCAATCCATTGCTTGCTGTTTGTTTTCAAAATGTTTTGATGCACGTTCAGCATTGTTTCTTGTAGCATCCCAACCTCCTCTTTGTGAGTTTGGGACCACATGAATCTCTTTACGCTTTGTCATAATGATAAGGTTTAGTTATTAATATTTACTCGTTTTTTGCCCGTAAGAAGTTGTTGCATAAGGCCGTGTTTTTGTTGGCGGAATAGCTCGAGCTTCTGTTTAGCTAATTCTATATCTTTACATGCGGAACTGATTATCGTCACAATTTTATTTTGTTCTTCGATGGGGGGAAGATCCATTGATAAAGACATGAATATTTCCAAATCAAAAGTCATTTTTTCAATGTGTACCCCATTGCTGGAAATAAAAGTCTGGCGATAAAATAAAGGCATTTGCGACCATAGATTAAAATAATTGATATTTAACTCTTGTGGGTCTTTTGCTACTAACGCAATATAGGAGCCTGATATTTTCATACCTGATAATTGTTTGGGAACAACTCCAGAAGCCCCGTGTACAATTTGCATCTTTGAGATTAAGAAATCGCCTTCTAGTGCTGGGCGAAGGTTCTTAGTTTTTATTTCATATCCATATAAACTTTCTCTATGAAAGACCCCTCCTGAGCGTCTTCGTACACTGATTAAATCATATAATTCGTTTTCATCCCATTTTAAAGAACGATGAGTTTCAGTCAAGATATTATAATATTTTATTCTTTTCCATGAATCGGAATATCCAGGGAGGCGTTTTTTTGCAGTGAGTAATTGTTGCATTAACCCCTTCTTGCGCAATTCAAGCTTTTCAATGAGTCGTGATTGCTTTTCTATGGCTTTGTCCCATGTGCTTATAATCTCTGCAATTTTTTGTTGTTCTGGTAGTGGGGGAAATAATATTTGAATATTCGCTATTTGAGGGGCGGTCAATTGAGGGACTCCCGTACTTTCAACAAAAAATGGTTTTCGGAAGTTTATGTATTCTGTGATAAATTGTCCATATAAGGCGATTTTTGGAGTTAACACAAGCAGGCGGACTATAGCATCAAAGTCTGTTTTTCTGTATTCAGCATGGCCTAAAGAGCCTCTTCCTGTTATGGTTATACTGTTTGCTTTTTTTCGAGGGCGTGATGTGAAACCATACAACCCATGATTAAATAGAGAGTTTGAATATATTGGATATTTATATTGTGGAGAATAAAATTCGGAAAAGCATTCTTTTTGAACATCTCCTCCCGCCGATATTGAAAAGCATTCTTTTAATTTAATTGTGTCCCATTCTTGAGGAATAACCCCTAACGAGGTTTTCTTATAACCATTTGGAATCATACAATCTGTCATATTGCTTAATTTTCAGGGTTATAATTTTTTATGGCTTTCTCAATTATATCGATCATGGCTTTTTTCTGTTCCTCCAATGCTCGGTGGATGTCATCCGAGCTGGGGTATGAGCCATAGGCATATTTCTTGGCTTGGAAACTATAGTTTTGTGCAAAGAATTGAATGTGGGCCGTTAAAGCTGTGGATACGTTTTGCATGGCATAATCTGCTTTCAGCTGACTAAGGGAGATTAGAAAACTGATGGATTGCGCTTGGGCCCACATGGCCTTGTCTGCATCGGTCAGAGATTCGAGCCGGAGGGGCTCGTGGGGTGAGGTGCCGTCGAGGCTCGAATGGTCGGGGCCTATGCTGTATCGGCATTCTACGCGCTCAAAGAAATTGAAAGCCGGCAATATGGCTTCTTTCATTTTCCGGGAATAGGGTAGCAGTATTTGGTTGTACAAATCAATTTTATTTTCAAGGGTATTGAGCTGCGGCTGCGGTTCTTTTTTTCCGGCCATCTGCTGCAACAGTTTGATTTGCTTTTGAAAATCATTTTCCTCTTCAATGCTTTCGCCCTTGGCTGCCTTGATGCTGATGGTTAAGGCAGCTTCCAGACATTGGGTCATGTAGTCCACAAAAGGCTTTAGCTGTTCGAGTTCGGCATGTGCCCCCACGGAGGGCGTGGGGCCCACCTGGACGTCGCAACGGTTGAGGGCCGTCAGGTAGCGGTCCTTGTCGTGGCTCTTCACCACAATCATCGGGTAGTGATGGCGCGTGAGAATATAGTTGACCAGCAGACGGGCCATGCGTCCGTTGCCATCCTCGAAGGGGTGGATGCGGATGTAACGGTAGTGAAGCACGGTGGCCAGTTCGATGGGGGACATTTCGCCTTTCTGCTCTTCGGCGTTGTACCACTCCACCAGGTCGGTCATCAGTGCAGGCGTTTCTTCGGGGGAGGCGTACTCAAAACGCTCGCCGGTAACGGTGATGACCGAATTGGGGCGGGTTTTGTAGATGCCCGCGTGGATGACGTAGGACGTGGTGGTGCCATCGGGCAACTGGTGGTAGAGGGTGTAGTCTTCGCGGAGCAGCGTGTGGTGCAACTGGCGGATGAATGTTTCCGTCAGGGGCATGTGGGCGTCAGCCGCTTCTTCCTGAATCATTTTCAGACAGACGTTGTGGGCTTTCATCTCTTCGAGGTCCTTCATGCTGGCCTCGTTGACCACCTTGCCGAAGAGCAGCAGTAGCTCGGTCTGGCCGTAGGTTAGGGTGTTGCCCTCGATGTGGTTGGAGTTGTAGTTGAACTCCAGCATGAATTTGCGCTTCAGCCGACTTTCGTCTTCCGGCTTCAACGGTTGCAGCGCCTGCCATTCCTTATATAGTTGTTCAATGTGATTCATCGTTATAACTGTAAACTTTGTTGATAAATATTGCCGGTCTTGTGGTCGTCATCCCATGAATATTTCATGTTGATTACGTTGGGGGCGCATTCTGCCAGAAGAAATGTTACCTCTATCTGTTCTCTCGGGTTCAACAACATATAGGGAAAACATAGCCCTCCTGTTTGGATGATTCCTTTAAAATCCCGAATGTCGGTGATGTTAATATTCCTGGCGGGGGCCAATCCCGTATTGGTGATGACCAATGTTCGCATTCCCATCTTTCCTTTTATGATGGAACCGAAAATCTTTGCACTATTCTGGGCGCACTTTTTCTCCTCAATTTGCTGTATTTGGTATTGATTGATGAGCCAATTCTGCTTTTTAATTTTCCGGTCGTATCGGATAAAACTAATGGCGGATATGGCTAATGCGCATATTGAAACAATCAGACTGATATATTCCATCGTTTAATATCCCAATTCTTTTAAATACTTGTTCATCTGGGTCCTTACTTCGGCCAATTCGGATTCCAAGGCATTAATTTCCTTTTGCACAGCCGCAATGTCTACTTCGGCTTCTTCCTCAAAGGTGTCGACGTAGCGCGGAATGTTGAGGTTATAATCGTTTTCCTGAATATCGGCAGGGGTGGCCACAAAGGCATATTTGTCTTCTGCCACACCGGGGGCGAGCTCTCCCGAAGTGAACTGGCGGTAGACCGAAACGATGTGGTCAATGTCTTCCTGACGCAGCTTGTTCTGGTTCTTTCCGTTTTCATACTCCCGGCTGGCGTCGATGAACAGTACGTTGTCGGTGTTCTTGCCCTTATTGAAAATGGCAATGGCGGCCGGAATGCCGGTGCCAAAGAACAGGTTGGACGGCAAGCCGATGACGGCTTCGAGCAAATTCTCGTCGACTACGTGCTTACGGATTTTGGCTTCGCTGGCTGCGCGGAACAGCACGCCGTGGGGAATGACGACGCCCACTTTTCCGCTGCCCTCCTGCGCCACTTCAATCATGTGGGAGATGAAGGCCCAGTCGCCTTTGCTCTTGGGGGGAATGCCTCTCCAGAAACGGTTGAAGGGATCGTTGGCGGCCTCTTCTGCACCCCATTTGTCTAACGAGAAGGGGGGGTTGGCCACGACGGTGTCGAACTTCATCAGCTTGTCGTTTTCTTTCAGCTTGGGGTTGCGCAGGGTGTCGCCCCAACGGATGACGGCATCGTCGAAGCCGTGCAGGAACATGTTCATCATGGCCAGCGCCCAAGTGCTGCCATTGACTTCCTGGCCGTAGAGGGAGAAATTGTTGTTGCCCACTTCCTGACCGGCCTTAATCAGGAGGGAGCCGGAACCGCAGGCGGGGTCGCAGATGCGTGCGCCGGGGCGGCTCTTGGTCAGCTTGGCCAAGAGGGTGGACACCTCAGCCGGTGTAAAGAACTCTCCCGCTTTTTTCCCGGACTCGCTGGCAAAGGTGGACACGAGGTACATGTAGGCATCTCCAATGATGTCGTTGTTCTCCAAGTGGGACTCGTCCAATTCCAGTTCGCTGAAATCGGCGAGCAGATTTTTCAGTCGGGCATTCTTTTCTTTGGTTTCGCCCAGGTTGGCGGAGTTGAAGCTGATGTTGCGGAAAATGCTGCTGCCGTCTTCGCTGCTCATCTTCTCGCGGTTGGCATCTTCAATGTCGGCCAAGGCCATGTCGATCAGTTCGCCGATGTTGTCGGCCGAGCGGTGTTCGTAGAGATAATCGAACGAGCTGGTTTCGGGGATGACAAAACGCTCGTGGCGCATGGAGCGGGCCGCCCGTTCCTTGTCGCCTTCGTATTTGTCGAAGTATTCGGCATATTTGGCTTTGTAGACATCGCTGACGTATTTCAGGAAAAGCATGGTGAGGATGTAATCCTTGTATTGACTGGGGTCGATGACGCCGCGGAACGTGTCGCAGGCTTTCCATACGACGCGATTGATTTGTGTCTGATCAGTTTTCTGTTGTAAATCCATAATCTGTATTTTTTATTTGATTTTGTTCATTAATAATTGCTGTAGGATAGCGTGTCTTTTCTCGATGATTTTTTGTTGCAGTTCTTTTTCTTTTTCTGCCAGTTGGGCGAGACGGACAATCAGCTGCTGCTCGGCCATGGGAGGGATGGGGACCTCCAGGCATTCTATGGCCGGTTTGTGAATCAGCGGGGTGCCGCTACCTGCCTGGAAAACCTTGAAATAGGCTTTGGTGGAGGGTTGGCACAGGTACCAGCACAGGTATTCCGGCGTAATGATGGAGGATTTCAGCCGGATGACGAAAAAGGAAGTAGAAGCTACCGCTTTTTCGTGCCCGTGGAATACGATACTTAAATAATTGACTCCTTTGGAGGCGAAAAGGATGTCGCCATCTTGCAGGAGATATTTTTGTATCTTTGGTGTCAGCTGGGTGCGGGTGGCAAACTTCGTGATAATCGTGCCCGGGCAGTCTTTGGTCTGCAGATAGGCTACTGCTCCATCGGGGTCAGCTTTGGCATATACACCGGAAAGGATTTCCGCGAGGTCTTTTATTGATATTTTTTCTGAAGTAATCATTTTACTACAATACTGATGCCGCAAATATACGACTTATATTTCAAATTTCAACAGAAACTTTATATTTTTTTAAGTAATTTGATTACTACTTTTTTATTTCTGGTGATTTTCCCGTATGAGGCGAGATTGTAGAGTGAGTGTTGGGAGGGTGCTTGGGGGGGCTGAGGTTTCCCTCATGCTGTTTAATGAAGTTGCTCTGATTAAATAATTGGGGGAATTACGCTTTTTATGCAAAAAAAAGTTTCCCTTTACGGGAACTTAGCTATTGAGGAGTAAATGGTTAAGTATTACTGCATTAATTTTTATCCTTTTATAATTACCAAAATCTAATTGTGTATGGTCAGGAAAATACTTCTTCTTTTCTTTGTGTTGCTCTCTGTGGGGCAGGCGAGGGCTGCGGGTTTTCCGGAGATTAGTACTCCCGAAAAAACCGTGTGGTATCTCATTCAGTTTTTGAACCAGGGCAATGTGTTGGAAGCGCAGGGCGACGGCGTGCTGGTACGTACCGCGCAGATTACGGCTTCGGATGCGCAGCTGTGGAAAATTGAGGGAGACGAAACCAACGGTTACCGACTGACGAGCAAGACCAACCAGGTGCTCTACGTCGATAATGCGGCCAAGAACGGGAAATTTTATTCCGGCGCTACTTCAAACGGCAACGATGCGTTCAGCATTACGGCTACGGCCAACGCTTCGTATAGCGGAGGATATGAAATCCAGCCGTTGGGCAACGCTGCGGTGTTGATGAATCAGTTTGGCGGAGCCGGCGTGGGTAAGGACTTGGGCCTTTGGGACAAGAACGACCCGAACAACCCGCTGAAGTTCATGACGCTGGAGGAATATCAGTCGATTGGCAAATATGGCATCATTCCTTATCCTGTCTCCCTGAAAGAGCGCAAGGCCGGTGCACTGGCCCTGAGCGAGCTGGCAACCATTACTTATGTGCCGACTGACTCGGGTGACGTGCAGCGTCAGGTGGAGCGGTTTGCGCAGCAGTTGCAACTGACTTCCGGCATCAGTCTGCAAACGGAGGCTTCGGCGGGAAGCAGTAAGCCGAAGGCCATCAACCTGATTCTGGACGACACGATGGAAAAGGAGGCGTACAGCCCTGGTGGTGGAAGATGACGCCATCGTAATCAAGGCGGCTGACAGCCGGGGCTTCTTTTACGGTCTGCAGACGCTGAAACAGATGATGCCCCGCGCCATTTACGGTACGGCGGAAGTCGGGGACGTGGCATGGGAAGTGCCCTACCTGGAGATTCAGGACAAGCCGTTGTTGGGTTATCGCGGATTTATGCTGGACGTGGCACGCCACTTCTTCAGTAAGGAGGAGGTGAAGCGTATTATTGACATGATGGCGATTTATAAACTGAATGTGCTGCACTGGCACCTGACTGACGACCAGGGCTGGCGCGTGGAGATTCCGGAATATCCGAAACTGACGGAAGTGGGCAGCATCCGCAGCGGGTCGTTTGTGAGTCCGGGCGATGGCAGCGGCAAATTCTTTGACGATACGGAATATGGTCGCGGCATGTGGTATACACAGGAGGATCTGAAGGAAATTGTGGCGTATGCCAAGGAGCGCTACATCGACATCCTGCCGGAGGTTGACTTTCCCGGTCACATGGTGGCAGCCATTACGGCCTATCCGAATTTGAGTTGCGACCCGTCGAAGAAGTATTCGGTGCGGCTGGACAGTGGTATCTCACAGGACGTGCTGAACGTGGGCAGTGACGAGGTGATTGACTTCTTAAAATGTATTCTGGACAATCTGGCCAAGATATTCCCTTATCAGTATATTCATTTTGGAGGTGACGAGTGCCCCACCACTCAGTGGAGCACCAATGCCGATTGCCTGAAGCGCGTGGCTGACGAAGGTCTTTCGGGCGTGGAGGAACTGCAATCGTGGCTGGTGGAACAGCTGGGCGTGTATGTCAAGGAAAAATACAATAAAGACATCGTGGTATGGGACGAGCTGCTGTCGCATTGGCATGAAAGCAACACGGTGAAGCCGGTGATCATGGCGTGGAACAGCATCAACAAGACCAGCGATGCGGCCAACAAGGGATTGAAGAGCATTGCGGTGCCGTATTCCAATCTGTATCTGGATATGATGCAGGTAGGGCCGGGACAGACCACCGTGGATGAGCCGTATTTTGGCGGATGGAGCGAGAATCAGGTGGTGTCGCTGGAGACCGTGTATAATCTGAATCCGCTTTCGGCCCTGTCCGGACGGGAGAGCTACGAAATGGGCGTGCAGGCCAATATGTGGACGGAAAACTGTAACGACAGCATTGAGTTGGAGTATCAGGTATTTCCGCGCTTGCTGGCCCTGTCGGAAATTGCGTGGTTGCCCAATCAGAGCAAGTACTGGACCAGCTTCCTGCGCCGACTGCAGACACATGCCGCCATTTTTGAGGCGAGGGACATCAATTACGCCAAACACTATTTTACGCCGGTAGAGACCAGCGAGAGCGAGCATACTTTGGCGGAGGCCAAGCAGATTCTGGAACAGGCCGTGCGCGGTGGGGTAGGTTATCCGTCGGCGGCTCTGTATGATGCGTTGGATTTGGCTTATCAGACAGCCACTGCACAGCCGGATGACGACGACCTGACCCAGTTGAAGCAGGCGGTGACAGACTACAAGAGCGGCGCCATCGTGATGCCGCAGAGCGGTAAGGCATATCAGCTGATTTCGGCCTCTACTTACTACAAGCAGCAGTATGCCGGATCGAGCATGTACCAGAGCGGAAACAACATCCGCATTCATTATACCCCGCAAACGGAGCCGGAGGAACTGTGGTCGTTTGAAAAGAGCGGTGACCACTTCATCATGGTCAATTACGCCACGGGAAAACAGGTGCAGATGAATACGTTTGGTAATAACGCCACCCTGGCGGACGACGGCGGAACGCCGGTGCGCCTGGACAAGGCCACGATAGCCAACGGCAGCTACACGTTTATTCCGGGAGTGGTGACGGTATCGGCCGTGGACGGTTATACGGCAGCAGCCACCGGAAACGTAAAACGCCTGACGGGTACGGGAAGCGGTAACGTCATGGTGAAGAACGAACCCAAGTTATGCTGCGCCAGTACGTGGAAACTGGTGGAAGTGTCTGACTTCAGAATACAGCTGGAGGGGCTGGTGAACAAGTGCAACCGCATTGTGGAAACGCCCTTGACGGGGGCTTACGGTGAACCCACCGCTGAGGCCGTGGCTTATCTGCAGGAAAACCTGATTGACCCGGCACAGAAAGTTTTGAATCAGAACGACGTGGTAACGGAAGTCACCTACAAAACCTATGTTTCGGTATATAATCAGTTCCTGGCCATGCCGCGAACGAGCATTTTGGACGGTATTTCGGAGGAATATTATTATCGGATAGAAAATGGCTATTTCACCAACTACTATGCTTATGCTGGTACGGTGAACGTGGAACCCAGAACTCTGGAAGCGGATACGGACGGATTTTTGTGGTACTTCGTCAAACAGGAGGACGGCACGCTGAAAATTTATAGTAAGGTCACGAATAACCCGGCTTATATCAGCAGCTCGGCAGAGGGGCAAACCATCAAGGTAAACGTCAATGCGCAGGGCATTAAGGACTGGACATTGGAGGAAATCAGCACCGACCAGTCGAACAGTGGCATTGCCATTGTGGACCCGTCGGGAGAGTACAGCTGGTATACCAATCCCAGTGCTTTCAGCACCATCCTGACCAAACCGAAGTCATGGGGCGCTTCTATCTGGAACTTGATCAAGACCGATCAGAAGGTTACGCTGCCTTCGGGTATAGAGCATGTAACCACAGGGGCGAATACGGAATATTATGATTTGAGCGGACGCCGCGTCAGTCATCCTCAAAAAGGCATCTATATTCAGCATGGCAAGAAAATAGTGGTCGAGTAACCGTTTGAATAGATAGATAAAAAAGTCAGTCGGATGGATTCTTGGAAATCTTGTCTGACTGACTTTTTTTTGAGCCTTTTTTTGAGGGGCTAATGCTTGTGTAATTCCTGATTTCTTTGTATTATTGTAAAGAAAAAATGGGTATGAGGAAAGTATTTGTGATTACAGGAGGAGCCTGCGGAATTGGCAAATGTCTGGTGGAGACATTTGCCCGGCAGGGAAACGTGGTGTATTTCATCGATAAGGACGAAGCGCGGTTGCAGGCCACTGAGCGTGAACTGACAGAACAGGGGCTGGGCGTATTCGGATATGCTGGAGACGTGGCCGAACAAGAAGTGTTGGAAAATTTTCATTCCTGGATAATGGACCGGCAGCCGGAGGGCATTCACTGCCTGATTAATAATGCCTGCCTCAGCCGGAAAGGCATTTTGAGCCGGTGCGGCTATGACGATTTTCTGTACGTGCAGCGCGTAGGAGTGGCAGCTCCCTATTGGTTGACCTTGCTCTTTAAGGATGAGTTTATCGGTATGGGCAGTGTGGTCAATATTTCTTCCACCCGTGCTTTTCAGTCGCAGCCCGATACGGAAAGCTATACCGCCGCCAAGGGAGGCATTACCGCACTGACGCACGCCTTGGCGGTAAGTCTGGGCGGAAAGGTGCGCGTGAATGCGATAGCCCCGGGATGGATTGATACCGGCAAGTATGGGGCTACGGGCGTGGCGGAAGCCTTTACGGACGCCGACAGGAATCAGCATCCGTCCGGAAGAATTGGCGAACCGCAGGATATTGCCCGTGTGGTGGAATTTTTGTGTGACGACCGAAATTCCTTTATCAACGGTGAGCTGATTACCGTGGACGGAGGAATGACCCGGAATATGATTTATCATAATGATTTTGGTTGGAAATATGAAGACCCTTCGGATCACCGTCATGCGTAAGGCCTGTTATCAGGACCTCATTGAAAAATACGAGAACCCGCTGGAGCATGCCTGCGACATGGAAGAAAACCGCGTTTTTCTGGTGCACGACATGAAGCAGCCGGAGGGCTTTTGCGACAGTGCGTGGCAGAACCTGCTGCCTTACGTGATGACCTTGGCACACGGGGGAGGAGATTTTTATGACGGGTGGATGAAGAATCCGCATTCGGCCATGGTGTCCTGTAACGACGGATTCCGGCCGGTAAGTTTTTTATTGGAAGTAGTAGAATGAAAAATAATATGTGGGCTTATACTTATGTAGATAAAGACGATTTCAGGCTGCTGGAGAAACCGGTGCCTCAGTTGCAGGCGCCGCAGGACGCTTTGGTCAAGGTAACGCTGGGCAGCATCTGCACCAGTGACCTGCACATCAAACATGGCAGCGTGCCGCGGGCCGTAAAAGGCATTACGGTGGGCCATGAAATGGTGGGTGTGGTAGAGAAAGTCGGCAGTGCAGTTACCGCCGTAGCTCCGGGCGACCGGGTGACGGTGAACGTGGAAACCTTTTGCGGCGAGTGCTTCTTCTGCCGGCACGGCTTCGTGAACAACTGCGAGCATCCTGAGGGCGGATGGGCCCTGGGCTGTCGGATTGACGGCGGACAGGCTGCTTACGTGCGCGTGCCATTGGCCAATCAGGGCCTGAACCGCATTCCGGAGGGCGTGACCGATGAACAGGCTCTGTTCGTGGGCGATATTTTAGCTACGGGCTTTTGGGCTTCGCGCATTTCGGACATTACCAGTGAAGATACGGTGCTGATTATCGGCGCGGGACCGACGGGCATCTGCACGATGCTCTGTGCCCGGCTGAAACATCCGAAGCTGATGGTGGTTTGTGAGCAGTCGGAAGAACGCATCCGGTTTGTTCGTGAACATTATCCGGATGTTTGCGTGGTGAAACCTGAACAGTGTATGGAATTGGTGCGCCGGAAGAGTGCGCACGGCGGGGCTGATGTCGTGATGGAAGTGGCCGGGACGGCAGAAACTTTCCGACTGGCGTGGGAATGTGCACGGCCCAATGCCACCGTGACGATTGTGGCCATGTATGACGAGCCGCAGGCGCTGCCGCTGCCGGATATGTACGGCAAGAATCTGACCTTTAAGACGGGAGGCGTGGACGGATGCGACTGCGACGAAATTCTCCGGCTGATTGCCGACGGTCAGATTGACACGACACCGCTGATTACGCACCGTTTTCCGTTGCGTCGGATAGCGGAGGCTTACGACCTGTTTGAAAGCAGACGCGACGGTGTGATGAAAGTAGCCATAGATTGTGGAACAGAATAAATAAACTCAAAGATTATGCGAAAAAATTTTGGTTCGAAAACCTGGATGTATCCCATGTCGGTACTCATTGTTGCGGCATACGATGAAAACGGTTGCCCCAATGCCATGAATGCGGCCTGGGGTGGTATTTTTACAGACAACATGATTGGCATCTGTCTGGCCAACGAACATAAAACTACGCAAAACATACTGAATACCAAAGCCTTTACGGTCAGTATGGGGACGGCCGAGCAGATGGTGGCTTGCGATTATGTGGGCCTTGTGTCGGGTAAGGCTGAGCCGAACAAGGTGGAGAAAGCCGGCTTTCACGTGGTAAAGTCAGATTGCGTCAATGCCCCGTTGATTGAGGAATTGCCCATGACGTTGGAATGCGAACTGGAGTCGTATGACCCTGAAACCTGTTACATGGTCGGAAAAATCGTCAATGTCTCGGCTGATGAGCGTATTTTAGATGCAGAGGGAAAAATAGATGTTCAGAAACTGTCACCCATCACTTTTGATCCTATTCATCACTGTTATTTGAAAGTTGGAGAGAAAGTGGGGCAGGCTTTTTCGGAAGGAAAAGTTTTAAAGGACTAATCAGTTGGGCATAGCGTTATGCAGATTCAAGAGATAACCACGTTAGACCATCCGGGGGTAGAGGTGTTCAGCCAACTGACCGAAGCCCAGTTGCGTAACCGCTTGGAGCCGGACAAAGGGCTTTTTATTGCCGAGAGCCCCAAGGTGATTCGAGTAGCACTGGATGCCGGATATGAGCCGCAGGCTTTGCTTTGTGAACGGAAACATATTACAGGAGATGCTGTAGATATTATGGCACGCATTGGGGATGTACCTGTGTATACGGGCGACCGTCAGCTGTTGTCACAACTTACGGGATATGTTTTGACGCGTGGTGTTCTTTGCGCCATGAAACGTCCCCAACTGAAAAGCGTAGAAGACGTGTGCCGTGAGGCCCACCGCATTGTGGTGATTCATGGCGTAGTGGATACAACCAATATTGGGGCCATCTTTCGTTCAGCTGCAGCGCTGGGCATAGATGCGGTTTTGTTGACGCACGATTCATGCGATCCCTTAAACCGAAGAGCAGTGCGGGTTTCGATGGGCTCTGTGTTCTTGGTGCCTTGGACATGGGTGGATGAGCCTTTGTCGCAGTTGCGTAATTTGAAATTTGAAACAGCAGCTTTGGCCTTGAGGGACGATTCCGTTTCGTTGGATGACCCACGTTTGAAATCCATTTCCCGTTTAGCGCTCATCATGGGGACTGAGGGTGATGGCTTGCCTGATGAGGCAATTAAGGGAGCTGACTACGTAATTCGCATACCGATGTCGCATGGTGTGGATTCATTAAATGTAGCAGCAGCTTCGGCAGTAGCTTTTTGGGAATTACGTTATCGAGAATAAAAAGCGATGCCAAAGGTATATCTTTCCATTGAATGCATATTGTGTATGAGTATCTGCTTTGAATTACTTATGTATTGAGTGTAAAAATAAAATCCTAAAAGTTTACATTAACTTTTAGGATTTATAAGATTTTTAGAGGTACCCAGCAGATTCGAACTGCTGTACACGGTTTTGCAGACCGCTACCTAGCCACTCGGTCAGGGTACCATGTTTTTGATTACGGTTGCAAATTTAAGGCTTTATTTTGTAATAGCCAAATCTTTCTTCCTTTTTTTTACAATTGATATACTTTTGAAGGCATTTTCCGATTCAAAGGTTCTATATTTTTCAGAATTTCTCCAGTCCAACCTTTTTCTTTAAAAGCATTGACAATTGTTTGTTGTGCTTTTTCTGGTGAGTTGTTTTCTTCGCTCAAGTGGCATAACCATATATGTTGAATTTGTGGACTTACATTTTCTGATAAATATTGGGCAAGTTCTTCATTGCACATATGTCCGTTTTCACTTTTTATGCGATATTTGAGGTAGGCGGGATAAGGGCCTTGTTCCAACATTTGTTTATCATAGTTGGCTTCAATTACCAAATTGATGCTCTTTTGAATATAATGTTTCATGGAATCGTTGATATGGCCTGCATCCGTGATGATACAGAGATTCGTGTCTCTGTATTGAATAAAATATCCAGAATTGTCAGTGCTGTCGTGCGGCGTTTTAAATGAGGTAACACGAAATGGTCCTATTTCGATGGTCGTATCGTGTTCGAATGGGCGGACATATTGTGATTCAACCTTTTTTTGCATCCTTATGTTTCTTATCATGCCTCGATGAACTAATTCTGTGGCATATACCGGGATGCGCAGTTCATTTGCTAATATGCCAACGGCTTTTATGTGATCAGCGTGCTCGTGTGTAACGAGTATTCCCTTTATTTCAGGAAAAATGAAGCCATAATCCTTGTAATATTTCTTGAACTTTCGGATACCGATCCCTAGATCTATGATTAATCCATATTGTTGTGCTGTAATGTAATAGCAGTTTCCACTGCTGCCACTGCTGAAACTTATAAAATTCATCATATTTAAAATTGCTGATTCTCCTTGTCTGGGTGTAATGAGTTTTATTCAGAACGGTAATCCCACTGCAAAATGGAAAGCAAAATCTCTTTTAAAGTTTGGATAAATAATCGGGTAGTGTAGTTTTCCCGTTGGTTCAGCCGGATTGATTGCTTTCATACCTGTGTCAAAACGCAGAATAAAATAATCAAAGTTAAGGCGCAAACCAACACCGTATGATACGGCTATTTGTTTGTAAAATGTTTTAAATTTAAATTGGCCGCCGTCAATACCTTCATAGTTCCTTGTGTTCCAGATGTTTCCAGCATCAATATAAGCAGCGGCGTCAAGTTTCCAAAACAAGTGAGTTCTATATTCTAAATTCAAATCAATTTTTACGTTACCAGTTTGGTTGATGAAATCTACTTTTCCGTCTTTTCCTACAAAACTTCCCGGCCCCAGACTCCTGACGCTCCAGCCTCTTACACTATTGGCTCCACCTGAGAAATACCGCTTTTCGTAAGGAAGGATGTTTGAGTTTCCATATGGGATGCCGATTCCAAATCCACAATGGAATACGAGTGAATTCTGTTCATCAATTAAAAAACTTTTGGTCAGGTCAAAATCAACTTTTACGTATTGTGAATAGGCTATATTGAATATTGTATACTGGTTATTGTCGTTTTGAGAAATCTTTGCTAGTTTCGATATGCCGTATAAAAGATTTCCGGCTAATTCAATATTTGCTTTTATTTGGTGAGCATTCGTCTGGTAGAGTCCTGACATTTGTGCTCGGCGTGAGGAGTTATATAGAAAACTGTATCCGGTTTTCATGATAAACAAATCTTCATAACTGTATCTGATGACCGAATTTTTGGAATCTGTATCTTCCAAATAATCTTTTCGGAAAGTTTCTGATATCCACGGCATAAATATATAATCCAGACCAAAAAGGTCAAGTTTATGCTGGGTCTTTGCGTTGTTTATGACATTCCATTTGTAACTCCATGTAGCCGTAGCGACTCGGCGATGAAACTCCGGTCTGTTTTGAAGGTTATATTGAAAGTTTATTTCGGAAGTAGCTTTTAGCCCTTGTTTTTTTTCTGCTGACGGAAAAGGTAATAAAAACGTCGGGAATTGAAAACCGCTTTCAATGTTGTATTCAAGATATTTGGTGTTGGAGTAGCCTTCCAGTTTGGTGATGGCTTCATAGGCTCCTCGTAGTTTTAATGAAAAACTTTCTGAACCATGAAAAATATTGCGGTTTGTATAGGTTATTGAAGCAGCAGCTCCCAAATCTCCAGCCGTATTGGTTCCCTCTAGTTCTGTTGAAATGGAATGTTTTTTATTGTTCCATAAATAGAGGTCGCAGTTTAATTTGGTCGGATCAAGACTGTCAGGGGTCAAGCGTATGGAACTTGATCTGATGGCTTGCAGACTGTTGAGTGATCCGTATGTATTCTGAAAACGTTTTTCGTTGTAAATACTGTCCGGACGGATATGGATATTTCGGTTATATACATGTTTGTTTAGGTGTAATTTCTTGTTGTAAAAGTAGGTGATGTCTTTAAATTCAACAGAGTCTATCGGAGTACTGTTGTTTACTTCGTCATATACTTTTACCGTTCCAAATGAGTGGACCTTGTACGCATTTATGCTGTCCGTGTTGGGAGGAATCGTTACATTTAGTGTCAGATCTGCGCTGTTGTAGTTTGCTAAAGTGTCTACGATGAATGTAATGAAATTGTTGGTAATCCGGTAATATCCTTGATTGTGGAGATGGGTAATGATTCTGTTGCGCTCGTTTTCCAATATGTTGATGTCAAGCGGCATCCCTTTGTATAATAAGGAATGTTTGGATTCTTGCTGGATGATATTTCTGATTGTGTCGTTGTCGAAATGAAATTTGATATTATCAATGTAGTAAAGTCGTCCAGAATGAATGTTGTAGGTAAGCTTAATTTTCTTGCCTTTGGTGCTATGCTCAACTTCTGTTTTTGCTTTTAAATAACCTTTGTTGAACAAGGCATTGCTCAGGCTAAGTGTGGAATATTCTTCCATTTTCTTATCGTATATCACAGGAGCTTCTCCAATGCGTTTGATAAAACGGTTGATTTTTTTTGTTGAGTCTGTGCCTGCAATACAATATACGCCTAAAGGTACTTTAAATACATTGAACCATTTTGAATTTGCTTCTTGCCGTATGTTGCTGCGCAGTTCCCCGGTTTTTATATTCTTATTGTCACACTTGAGCTTGACATCAGACAATACATACTGTTCTTCTGAAAGAAATTTTTCAGAAGAACAAGAATGCATGCTCATGATCATGAAGAGCATAAGCAGGCAAAATGCTATATTTTTGTATGTTGAATCCAAGATTTTGCTACAAAGTTAAGACTTATCTATAAAAAGTTTGTAGCTTTGCCTATATTTTTGAATAAAACTGCAAGAAAAAGATGATTAGCAAGAATAAGCAAAAGTTGATTCGCTCATTGACACAAAAAAAGAATCGTGATGAATTGAATCTGTTTGTTGCAGAGGGGCATAAGGTTGTTGAGGAATTGCTCCCTTATTTTTCTTGTCGTTTTTTAGCTGCCACGTCAGCATTCTGGGACGCGCATAATCTTTCAGACATTTTGGAGACGGCTGAAGTCAGTGAAAGGGAACTGGCTCAATTGAGTTTGCAAAAAAGTCCACAACAGGTACTGGCTTTATTTCAGAAAAAGCAATCGGCTTTTGATATGGAACAACTGCTTGACATTCCGCGTCGAGAACTGGTCTTGGCATTGGATTGCGTGCAAGATCCCGGCAATTTAGGTACCATTGTACGTATTGCCGATTGGTTTGGGATACGTCACGTTTTTTGTTCGCTTGATACGGCAGATGTGTATTCACCCAAAACGGTACAGTCGACCATGGGGAGCTTGGGACGTGTATGTTTGCATTATCTTGATTTGGCTGCATGGATGGCAAATCTGTCTTCTGAGGTTCCCGTATATGGAACGTTTTTGGAAGGAGACATCATTACAGACATTTCACTGACAAATTTTGGTGTGGTTGTTATGGGTAACGAGGGTAACGGGATACGGCCGGAGATTGAACGTCTGGTAGATAGGAAGTTGTTTATCCCGCGCTATCCTGCGGGAAATTGTCATCCGGAGAGTTTGAATGTAGCAGTATCCACGGCTATTGTTTGTCAGGAATTCAGAAGAACAGAATAAATAAAGGAGCATAACTGATGTTGGGTAAAATGTTTTGGGCTGATTTGCATTTGGATTTTCTTTCTGTTTGCTTATTGACTGTATGGATGATAATCTGTATGGCATATTTATGGTTTAGTCTATATTACAACAATGCCATTTATAAGGCACGGAAAAAGACGGGCAATGTTTGTGCAAATCATGCCGTAGAGCGGGCTCCTTTTATAAGTGTTGTGATTGCCCTGAACGGGCAGCGAAATGTATTGTCAGAGAACTTGCCGGCAATTTTGGATCAGGAATATCCTAATTTTGAAGTAATCGTGATTGACGATGGAGTATCTGAGGAGCATGCCGTAACGTTGCAACAGTTACAGCAGCATTACCACATGTTGCGAGTAAGCATGCTGCCCAAGTCTACATTGTATATCAGCCGAAAAAAACTATCTATAACTTTGGGGGTAAGAGCGGCCAAAGGAGAATGGATCTTACTGACAGAACCTGATTGTGCGCCCAATTCGCCTCACTGGTTGATGAATATGGCTTCAAAGATGAATTCAGATAAGGACTTGGTGGTAGGTTACAGTAACTATGAAGATGATTCTACTTGTTTTTGTCGCCGTATTCGGTTTGAGCGTTTCATGATGCAATCGGTATATGCCCGCTCAATTTTGAGTGGTCGGCCATTGGGGGCAGATGGTTGTAATTTAGCGTTTAGGCGAGAGGCTTTTCTTCGTGGCAAGGGATTCTCCGGAAATGTTTCGTTACTGCGTGGTGAAGATGTGTTCTTGGTGGATACTTTTTCCAAGCCGGGAAATGTGGCTTATATCTATGATAAGGTGGCGGCAATAGAACAGAAGGTTTGCAGTAAGAAGAGTTGGAAAAATGAAAAAATTTCGCGGATGCAGGCTTGTCGCTTTCTAAAGGCACGGAGCCGTTGTCTGTTGCATCTGTATGATTTTTCTTGGATTGTGAATTTCCTGTACGGGGTAATACCTCTTGTTTATTGGGCATACGGAGCTTATACCGTATATGGAACTTCGGTTATTTTGTCGCGTTATATATTGGATTTTGTTGTCTTTTTATTGTATGTGACATTACCTTTGGTGTCTCTGGCCGTCCTGAATAGGTCTGTACGAATGGTGGAGAACAATTCATATGGTTTATATCCGTTGTATTATGAAATGATGCGCCCCTTCAGGAGGGTATATTATGAAGTGATGCGTTTTCGTAACAGACGTAACATGTTCCGGCATTAGATGAATGTATTCTTTTGGGATTTAAGTCCGACTTTTTTATCTTTAGGTCGGATTTAATTTAAAATACCCGGGAGTCTTTTCTTTTTACGAAAGGGGCGTGAATTCCATTGTTTCAAACAGGAATGAACTAACTGATGTTTCGCTTTTAAGGCATATCGTTTGTTTATAGGAAAGAAGTTGTAAAATCTTTCTGTCAATTTTTTGAATTGATTGACTTCTAATCATCTCTCCTTTCACTGGGATTGTTGATGAATTCAGCGGTGTTCTTTTTTTGTAATCCATTCCTTTTGAATAGCGGAGGACAAATCCTTGCCTCTTATATGTTGCGGACAGTTGCTTGAATGGTCATACTAAATTTCTTTTATTTCAATTGTCACCTTGCTCTTTCAGCGTACATCCGATTTGGTCAAAAGGCAATTGCGGGAACCCCTGGATGTGTTTATAGACCGGAGCATCTTTTTTGAACCCTTTCAGAGGATCTTCAGGGTCTATGAATCCAGGATCGTTGTTTGTAGACCAGTTGTTCCAGAATTCTCCCCATTGGGTTTGTCCGTTTACGATGTTTTTGATACGATAGAACAAATTTCCTTCTATGACGTTGCCATGAGGGTAAGCAGGATTTTCTGTCCAATAATGAGCCAGGAACGGGTAGGTGGTACTATAAGGAGGCTCCTGAAACTTTACTGCTTTCAGGCGCTGGTCAATGATACCATTGGGAGCCACCATTCCTTTTCCCCAGTTCTGCATGCGGTTATCGAAATGAATAGCTACAGGTGAGTCAATAAAAATGTTGTGATGATAGTGATTATAATGACCGCCTCCAATCAGTACGGGAAGTGAGCCGGCATTGTGATAGATGTTTCCGTAAACTTCACCTCCGCAGGCTCCGTCATCATGATAGGTTGCTGTAACGCGATGGCGCGGACTGAGTTTGTGAAAGTAACAGTAACGGATTACGTTGCCCAATTCCGACGGGTCTCGCCCGTAATAGATTGCTCCCTGGTCATCAACTTCACTGCATACATTTGTTATTTTACAGAATTCAATTGTGTGATTGTTTCCATGAAAAAGAATGGCCATGCTGGGAGCGTTGTAAATATCGCATTTGCTTACCCGGTTGCCTACACCATCAATCCAGATTCCAGGTCTATATGATTTTTCTACGCGATTGAAATCATGTATACGGCAGTTCTCTACAAAGTTTCCGGCGGGAGTCAATGTGGCGCGTTCATCTCCTCCCAGACTTATGCCTCCACTTCCGGTGTTGTAGATGTAGCAGTTTATGATGCCGTTGTCTGTTCCGCCGTTACGGTTGAAGAGAATATCCTGATATACTCTTCCCATGAGGTCACCTACAACACGTGACTTCGGATCTCCTCCTGCTTCTGCCGCGTGTGGTTTTAGTGTTTGCTTATCTGGCGTCTCTGTACCTCTGCCAATGGAAATACCTACACCGCCTACATTACGGATTGTACATCCGGTAATGCGTACATGGTGTGTGTTTTCCAGATAAATTCCTATGGAACGTCCATATTCGAATGTTAGTTTGCTGAGTGTGACATTCTGGCAGTTTTCAATAGCAATCAGTGGGTCGTTCATCACGGATACATGCAGTGTCCGGGTGTCTGCCGGCAAATAGACATACATTTTTTCGTTTTCCTTATCGATGACATATTCGCCAGGAAGGTCCAGCTCTTCGAGTAGGTTAAGTGCGTACCAACGTCTCCAGTCTGCTCCGGTCATGAATCCATACACGGTTTGCTGTGCGGTATAGATTGTCTTAGTCTTGGAATCCAGGTGACCAACACGTATCATATCGCTGGCATAGCCATGTGCAAAATATCCGCCGATCCAGAACGATCCTGCCTGGCTCCATGCCGACGGCCGTTCTTCAAAATACTGGAATACGGGCAATGGAGCATCCTGGACGTTTTCTCCTGTTCCTGCCTCCAGCACTTTTCCTATTAGCACCGTTGAATCGTTGGGCCAACGCGATAGATTGAGAGGAATATCATTGGCAAAAAGTTCGCTCCAGGCAGGACTGCTGGGGCGTCCGAAGCCGGATGGGCGTAAATCAGCAATAGGAATATTAAGCCGCTTAAAATCGATTTCACGAACCCACTTACGTACATTTTCGGGAAGCCTTCCACTAATTTTTTTTGTCGGATATTCTTTTCATTGCGGAAAGGGGAATTACTCTTCCTCCTGAAATACTTACGTTTTCATCTTGATACGGACAGATCGTTAATGAGGTATATTTCCCTTGACTGCCAATTTCAAGTGTCTTTGACTGTTCGTAGGAACCCTGGCGTAAGATAATCCGTACCTCTTCATTTTCAAACGCTTCAGCTTTTTCCAATGCGGCCTGAATACTTCTTAAAGGATGTGTTAAAGTTCCTTCTGCCCGGTCGTTGCCTTTAGGAGATACAAATATTTTCTTTTCAGCCCATGCGGATGTTGTTGTGCATCCCCAGAAGGTAAGTAAAATTAGTAAAAAATGTTTTATAGTCAGTTGTTTTTCAATCATAGTAAAAGAATTATTTGCAGAATAGAGAACAGAGCGTCTATTCAAATCATTCCGCTATTGGTTTAACTAAAACTGCATAAGGATTATGCAGTTATGAGCTGTAAACACTCTGATTATCATAGTTTACGCCATTATGCCTGTTGTGCAACTCGTTTTATTGCAAAATTAGGAAATAATTTGGATATTCTTGCTCCCGGATTTTCGGATTTTTACATAACTATCTATATTCTGACGGCAAGCTTTACGAACTTCATGTTTATTGGGAAACTTCCGTAGAAACGTAAGATCATGTCCACGGCCAGGGCTGTTATCATAGACTTGTGTTTTTACTCAACAGAGGGGCAAATGAATAACTGAATTCTCAGACGCCTTTTGTTGGCTTCTTCAAAAGATTAAACTATTTTTGCTGCATGAACTGTAGGACTCTACTAATGAGGATAGAAATTTGGTAACAACTTAATCAGGAGAAACAAATATGAAAAAAGCCATACTACTCTTATTGACATTTTCTCTGAGGTTCATAATAAATGCTCAAACAGTAGATGAATATGTGGAATATATCCAAGAACAGGGAAAGGACCCAAAAGAATATATCTTTGAAAAATTCAAAGAGGTTGATGTCATCATTTTAGGAGAGAGGTCTCATAGAGACACGACTCAATATAATCTGATTATGGATATTCTGAAAGACCCCCGATTTGCAGAAGACATCGGTTATGTCTATACAGAGGTGGGAGTAACCAATATGACAGAAGCGGCCAACAGACTAATCGGATTGCCAACCTGTTGCAATTAGCTTTCATCTCTCTCCATTTTGGAAATGCAAAGAAAAAATACTTGGAAAACGTTGGGATAAATTGGTAGACGGCCTTATCTACTACGTACCTTTCTACAAGCATAAATATGTGATTGGAATCCCTGGACTGATCGGTGACGATTTTTTCAAAGAATACCAAAGGAGAGATAGCATCACACAGAATCACTCGAGACCTCTTGACAAGAATAATATAAAGAATTGGTTCAATACGACGCGAGAAATACCTCAGGGTAAATTTGAAGAAATCCAAAAACAACAAATGAACGAAGTTATTAAGACATCAAGGAGGGGGCGACGAAATCACGTAAACGGCCAACCATGACGTTGCAGACATTTTTTAATGCTGTAATACAAAGAATTACGACTGTACGAAAGCAAAGTCATAGGGTTGTTTTGTAAGACAGATGATTTCTATGATTCTGGCAGTCATTGACTGAATAGTTTCTATCAGGAAGTGGATTTTGTTTGTGGGAACTTTAGTGGCGATAAGGGATACATCACATGTTGCGCTTTTAAAAGGACCACTTTCACAATAACGATACGTCTTTTGGGATGTGCCATATCTTTGTTCGCTGATTTCCTATGGTATCGGCTCGCAGTTTCATAAGCGGGCAGTAGTAAGTCCTTCATCCGGTACTTCTCTCATGTCCTAGTGCGTACCCGAAAGTACGATATGGATTGATCTCACCCCAAATCCGACTTTGTTTATCTGCTGCATTTTGGCGGATATTCCAGAGATTTTTAGTAAATCTGTATAAAGGAATATACCTCTTTGAAATCAAGAGAGTTAGAAGAATTACTTCGTTTTCAGGTAATGAGTTGGCAACCGTCCTAATTGCCGTGGTCTGCATCGCTTTGCTTATTCGGGTAACTCTTACGGATGCAAAAATAAAAAAAGGAATTGAATTTGCCAAGAAATGCCTGTTTTTTATTAGCTTTGTAGAAAAAGGTAGAATTTATATGGCATTTACATTAGATACCTATAGTAAATCTTGCAGTTCAGATGAACTCCAAACTTGGATACGTTCCTTTCGTGAAGTATTTGCAGGAAAGGATACACATATTTTTATTGGAGAAGCAAATACAGGGAATTTGGCAGATGCTGATTATATTGTTGCTATCTGTAACAAAATCAAAAAAGGAAACGCGTATGTTATTCGAGGAAGATACCTCAACGGTTTGGTTTTTGGCATCAAAAAAGTCTCTTTCTCAGATGTGGTTGTCAGAAATCTATCAGACTATCAAGAACAAATAATCCATGATCTTCGGATTTTCAAAGCAGAAGTAATGAAAAACATGGAACAACAAGTCGGTGTCAAAGGAGTTCCCCTGATTTATGTTTGTGAACAGGAAAATGTACTCATACACGATGACTGTCTTATTTGTGGGGGAGTGGGGGATGCAACTACTTTGTTGTTCAGGGCCACACTCCAACTCCCCAAAGGAGGCAATGCTATTGATAATATGGAAGGAAGCATTTCTGACATAGTTGCCAAAGTTAAGGAAGGATGTACAGGAATGCCAATTCCTTTGGTACTGACAGAAATGCCATATAGGCAATCACACAGATTGCCTGAAGAAAAAATAGTCGCTGAGATTACCGCATTCTGCAAGAAATATCTGCATCCATATGTTTATATTCTGAGTAATGATAATAACGATTGGGATGCGCAGGTCTTTTTCTTATATCACTCTCCTAAATCCAGCAACCGACATACGACTCCGATGGGTGTGGAAATCGAATGCGTCTGGGATATGGAACACTTTTATACTTCCGCTTTCTATAGAAACATGGATAAATATGAGATTGAAATCACAGATTTTGCGCCTGGCGAGATTGGAAAAGAATTAAACAGACATAGTATTCCAAATGCCTCATACACCATCCGCATTCAAGGAAGCCTTAACGGGACTGATATTCTTTCCTTGCGTGAGTATAGTCAAAACCTGATTGGTAAACAGTCCTTCCTGACAAGGTTGGATTTGAGCAAATGCGTTCTTGTTGATGGAGGAGAATCCTATTATACCTCTACGTCCCAATGGGCTGTTTGTGTTTGCTATACCCAACAAGATATACTCACTAAATTTATATTCACCGACTTGTACCTCAGGGAAATCGTTTTGCCTGAGCAAGCCATGATAATGGAAAAGTATGCTTTCTATAGACTTCCAACCTTGGAAACAATCGTTTCTAATACATTGATATGGGAAAGGGCTTGCATTTGCAATTGTTTGTTTGTCAGAAACATCGTCTTGCGGAATGACGTGAAAAGGATGAGCAGTGGAGCTGTCTATCAATGTCCTAATCTTTCAACTGTCGTCTTTGAATGTCCACAGCAAAAGCTGTCCTTAGTCGATAACAGCCTTTATATCTCCAACAAGTTGTTGCTATATACAAATGTCAACAGCAGTGAATATGCCATACCGGATGGAACCGTTGAGATAGCTCCTTCAGCTTTTTATGGGAAGTCCAATCTGAAGATTATTCGTCTGAATGACGGATTGAAAAAAGTTGGAGACGAAGCCTTTGCCAAGACTGGCATTGCGAGTTTACATTTGCCTGTATCAATTATGCATATTGGAAAGCTCTGCATACCTTCTGCTTTGAAAGACTTATATGTCTATGCAGCTGACCCTTGTCCCATAGCAAAAGGAACATTTCATTATGTGAACAACACAAGACTTCATGTTCCCAAGGGCACCTTAGAAAAGTATCAAAAAACTGTTAGATGGAATTGTTTTGCTGATTATATAGAAGAAGATTACTCTGCGGTCTATACAGGCGAGATATACAATCATGTCACAGGGTCTGTGAAAGGAAGGCTTACTAAAAAGAACTTGTCAGAAACACCTGTAATGGAAGTGGAGAATCTGCGGGAAATTCTATCTTTCGGAGATTTCTTTGGGGCATGCAGAACCATGTTTGAGCAGAAAAAAACTCTCTTCTGGCTATTGGTGCGGAAGGGGAAGCTGATTCTCAATGAAACATGCGTTAAAGAATTGGAACGTTTATATCCACAAAGACGTAAAGAAACAATGCTGCTGTGCCGCTATTTAAGCCTGTGGTCACAGAAAAAACTTGAAAGCACCGAATTCAGCTATGATTATGATGATGAGGAACCGTCTATACGGGATTTAGAAAGAGACACCTACTATGCCCTTGGTGGGGAAGACTATGAGGCATTTATGGAGAATGGTGGAGATTGGGATAACTTTATGGACGGGCTTGGTTTCTAAGCAACCCAAGATTGACTATATTAGTCAGTAATAGGTATAGGAATGAATGTCTACGCTAATATCTCGCTCAACCACGGGTTGACTGCCAAGCTCTTAGTATTGGACACACTACATATACTGTAAATTGATTTTTTGTATAAACAATAAAGAATAGTCCAAGAACACCGCTGCTTTAAACAGGTTGCCCGACTTCGGAAGAGTAACCTTTACTGCAAGGCTTTCGGGAGTAACCCGAAACGTTTTGAGTAACTCAAAACATACCTTGCTAGCCCCGTTGGCATTGTTTATAATCCCATGTTATTGCCTTTCCTGAGCGGCTCGACAGTCTTTCTAACGAATGAGACTGCAAAACTGCTTCTTGAACCATTCGCCAATCGGTTGCCCGTTGATGGCAAGTGCGAGCTTAGACCTGTCTTTCGGGTCTTTCACCACTTGGAAGCCAGCCCTTTCGGTCGTGAACTTCCGCTTGTGTTCCTCCGAATAGAGTTCGCCCTCGTAGAACAGCGGCTTGCCGCTGACGAGCGTGGCGGTCTGCCGCTCGTTGAAGCCGACTTTAAGGCAGAGCTTCTCCATGTACACCAGTTCTTGGAACAGCGGAAACCATTTCTTGGCCTTTTGGATGATGGATTTCAGAAATGACACTTCCTTTTGGTGTTCCGCTTCCTTGTCCGCCATTTCCCTGCGGTGTTTGGCTTGCTGTTCCATCAGTTGGCGACTGTGTTCCTCCTGCTGCCGTTCCATCTGTTGTTGCAACAACTCGATGCTTTCGTCACGGGCTGCAACCTCATTTTGCAGGGTGCGGTTGTCGGCTTCAAGTTCTTTCAGCTTGCCGCTTCCCAAAAGAGAACCGACCTTTGCCACAAGTGCCGTTTTCGCTTCGGTCTTGGCGGCTTCCAGCTTCTCCGACTTGATTTCCTTCCTGACTTCGGCAAGCAGCCGTTCCGCTTGTTTCTGTTCGGTCTGCAACTGCCTTACGTTGGTTTCAAGCTCTCCCGTCTGCCGTTTCAAGTCACGGTAGTATTGGGCTGTGGTGGTATGCCGTGCCTCTGACCCACGTATGCCACGATGCAAGCCGTACTTTGCCATCGCTTCAGCATAGCTATCGTGGTAGGCAACAAGCCGTTCACGGGTCAAGAGGTCATCTGCGCACAGGCGCACGGCGTTGGCTTTCTTGCGGTAGGTGCGTTTGCCCTCCGCTTGCTTCTTCCTCGCTTTCCTGCGCTCTCCCGTCACTATCGGAACGACCGTGGCATGGATATGTGGAGTGTGTTCGTCCATGTGCAGCACTGCCGAAACGGTGTTCTCCCTGCCGAACGTGCGGTGCAGCCATTGCAGGTTGTCATCGCACCATTCGGATAGTCTACCCTCGTCTTGTACTTTCACCATATCCTCATGCGTACCTGAAAGCACGATGCGGATTGCCCGTACTTGGTCGGACGTTATCTTACGCCTGATGCCAGCCGTGCGGATGCGGTGGCTTATCGCTTCGGTACGGTCTGCCACGCCATCGGGGAATTGCACCAGTTCACGGTTGAGATGGGTGCGTGTGGGGTCTGTGTTCTTGGGCGTGGTCTTGCGTTCTATGTGGTCGGATGCGCCCGTGTCAGCCGACCCTTTCGCCTTGTTGATTTGAATGCTTATGTATCCCATGTTCGTTTCTTGTTTTTGAGGTTCTACAAACTTGTTTGTCAATGTTCGTCCGCCTGCGGTCATGCCGCACAGGACAAACGGGGGTGTCCAGAGGGGTGCAACCCCATTGGCTCATTAGGGTGTTTTTAGCATGAGCGAAGCGGTGCGTGAAGAAAACGCCCTAATGAGCTATGGCTTTTTGTTTCCCAAAAGCCTGCGGTGGTGTCAGCGGTGATGTTGGCGGACATTGGTTGCTTTTTCTTTTCGCCAGCGACATCGGCTTTCCCTTGTCGGTCGGCAGGACGGAAGTCCGTCCGACCAGCCTACGGATGGCGATATTCACCTTTGTTGCTTTCCCGGCGGACTTGATGAGGGGTGAAAATCCGATGAATTGATGATTGGATAGTCTAATATACTGACAACTAATGCAATAACCTTTCATCAGCGTTTCATCAAACCGCTCGCCAAAAGAAAAGTGATGTGTGAGGCTGCATCCGCTTTCTCTTTTCATCAGCCAAATACTTTTGTTGAGGGTTTGATGAGCATGTAAGTCGCTGTTATTTTTTATGTTTACATATACTTTCATCATTTCATCAAAATATCAGAGTGTTTCCAACTGCACTTTGCTTACCGTATAGTAGCGTCCAATCCGTCTGACAGGTGAATAGTGACATTCGTGGTTGTAATCGTATTGGTAGGTGGTGTAAGAAAGCGAATTGGATACAGGAGCCAGCTTCCAGCATTCCTGCACCACTTTCCGAACCTGCGACTTCTCCACCTTGACTTGCGAGCAGACAAGCAACGGGATGATGTCATTAAGGCAAAAGGAAACAGAACTGACACCCGTGCTTGCCATGATGTCGAGCAGCAGTTCCGCCATCTCTATCTCCAAACGGTTGCGGTTGCTTCGGATAATCTTCCGCAAGGCATCTGTTTCCAGCTGCTTCGGGTTGAACCACATGCGGCTTTCTTTCTCGGTGGAGAGTTGCCTGTGTTGCAGGAAATGGAGAAAAGCTGGGATTTCCGCTTTCAGCTTTTGCAGGAAGTCTGTATCATCATTCTTGAGCGGCACAATCTTCCGAACCCAATAGCGTGTTTCCCCTGCGTCAATGATGACGGGCAGGTGCTCGTTGTTGGAACAAAGCACGAACTTGGCGAAGAAGCCTATCTCGTCACGGTCTTTTCCTTTCGCCTCTACCTTGTAGGAAAGCGTGGTACTGAGATTCTTCAAACGCTCGCTGTCCTCACGGCGGTTGAGCAATACCTCGTCCACCATGATGAGCAGCTTGCCAGCCCAGTCGGAATTGAACTGGCTGCGGAAGTCCTCGTTGGTATTGAACGTCACGTTGTTTTGGAATACGGCTTTCAGGAAGTTCAGGAACGTACTTTTGCCCGTATTCCGTTCTTCGGACACGAGCAGGAGGATGGGGAGTTTCTGAACGGGATAGAGGTAGAGCAGCTGCAAGTAGTCCATGCCCAACTCGTACTGTTCGCCGAAGATGTGTTCCACCAACGAGCGGATGCAGGGGAAGTCGCCTTGTCGGGGAACATGGCTTATCGGCTCGTAAAGGTTGAGGAACTTGCCGACTACTGGCTTGTAGCCCACATGGTCGGGTACGGTGCAGAAGCCGTCATACTTCGGAGCACTTGCCATGTAGTCCTTGCCGTAGTCCTGCCGCAGGGTCTCGGAGTTCCATGCGATGCGTTTCGTCACATAGCCGCCGTCAATTCGGGGCTGGTCCACAATCTTGTAGAGCGTGGTGCCTACTCGGATAAATTCTTCTTTTTTCTCCATGTTTTCAATAAGATTTTAGTGCCGCCAACATATTGTCGGCAAGCGGATTAAACATGGTTGCAAAGCTACGACAGGACGGTTAAAACCTTGATACGTAAAACGATGCAGAACGGCGCAAAAGAGCCTGACGGATAAAAAATGCAGCGGAACGGGCAATATCAGCCATCAAAAGACGAAAAGAAAAAGCCCGAAGAGGCAAAAACGCACTTCTTCGGACTGAAAATGTATGGATATGTGACTGCACGGGCGTATTGATGAATGGATGTATTGACGAATAACCGCACCCATTAACATTTACACGGTTGCCTGCCGCTTAACGATACCCACAAGACTTGTCTTTCTTTTCGCAAGCACAGCCTTTCCAACAGGGCATTGCGTACCCTTGCGGCATTGGAAGTTTTGATACGGAAAGCAAGTGCCACTACCATTGGCAGGGCATACGCTTCCAAATAATAACCATTGGTCTGCTTGATGCGCCTTTCCACATCGCAAGGTTGCAACACTCCGCTCTTATACACGGCTCGGATGGCGGCACGGAGTGTCGGGGCTATCACATCGAACAGAGCTACCAACTCCATTTCGTTCATCCATACGTTAGTGGTATCGGACGGTACGGAAACCTTGCAGTTCCCATCCAGCATTATGACTTCACGTTTCATACCCCTGCCACTTTTATGTCGCCGAATGACTTGTTCAACTGGTTGCCGAATGCCGTAAGGTTGTTGTCCAGCTTTTGCGTGGTTATCTTCGCATAGATTTGGGTTGTCTTGATGTTGGTGTGACCCAAAACACGGCTTACGCTTTCTATCGGCATACCCTTGCAGAGAGCCAGGGTTGCTAATCCATGTCTTGAGCAATGAAAGCTAATCGACTTATTTACACCGCATTCCCGTATCATCTTCTTCAACGGCTTGCAGATAGACCAATAGTTCAGATTTGGAAACACAAGGTTGTTTTCTTGGAACGGTCGGTAACGCTCGATTATCTGTAAGGGAATGTCCAGCAGCTTTACTTGGAAAGGTACGCCCGTCTTGTGACGCTTGGAGATAATCCACTTCTCGCCGTTCACCTCCACGATTCGGTCGTTGGTCAGTTCCTTGATGTCCACGAAAGAAAGGGCGGTGAAACTCGCAAACACGAACAGGTCACGGATATATGCCAGCTTCGGGTTTGCGAACTCGTGCGTCATCACTGCTTTCAACTCGTCTTCCGTCAAAAATTCACGTTCCTTGACATTTGGGCTGATATGGAACTGCGCAAACGGGTTTCTCGGTGTCAACCCGTTGAAATGCGCACGCATCACAACGCCTTTCAGCCACATGCATTTCTCCCATATCGTGCCGTTGTGCAATCCCGCTTCCGTGGAGAGATAGACCGCAAACTCCTTGATGAAGTCGGGCGTAAGTTCCAGCATCGACATGTCGCTGCGCTTGTAGAATGACTTGATGAATGCCGCCACATAGTTTCTTGCCACTACCCTTGACTGATAGGTCGCCAGCTTTCTGTCCTTGCCGACACGCTTCTTGAACACCTCGTTCTCACGGTCGAAGGCTTTGAGCAGCGTTTCATACTCGCCGCCTATGCCCTGATAGGCATTGCGCACCATTTCAGTCGTTACAAACGCCTCACGGTCGGAAATGCGCTGGTAGTGCTTGATGATTTGCGCCTTGATGTTGTCGAGTGCAAGGTTCGTTTCCCTCGCCTCCACGCTCTTGCCTTTGGCACGGTTGCCCTTTGCGTCCCAAAGTTCTTTTGAGATGCTCCGCTTGCAACTGAACTGCGCCACCGTCCCGTTGATTGTAACCCGTCCCATGATGGGGACAATTCCGTTCTTTTCCTTGCTGCCGTTCACATAGAACAGCACGCGAAATGTACTTCTTGCCATACTCGTCTTTTTTTGGTTGCAAAACTATAAATCAACGAGTTAAACCTTGACAAGCAAACCTACGCAGAGCGGCGCAAACGGAACGGTGACTGTTAAATCTGCACTTTCATCGGGTAACGGATAGGAAACCGTTCTTCTGCTTCAATCCGCTTAGAAACGGTTTTCAGCCCTCTTCCCAACTTCCGTGATTTTCTCCTAACTGCTTAATTCACAGACTATATTGCGTTAATCTGCTGAAATTCGGAGGTTTTTCCATAGATTTTTAGTAAGTTTGCATTCAAATCAATATGAGAGCAATCCTATTTAGATTAGTTATATTTTGGTGTATGGGTGCGGAAAGTGCCATTGCCCAAAGTATTCCTGGTGCCAATCCTGTAATGACTGTTATTACGGATGAAGGTGAGCAGGAAGAGACTTCATATGAAGGTTCGGCTCCTGTAGAAATTCGCTTTGAAGCGCGTCCGGAGAATTTAGGCAGTTATACCGCTTATTATGAGTGGCGTTTCTATACACAAGGAAATGAATCGTCACCCTATATCATACGTTATGATGAAAATACGGCTTATACGTTTATGACTTCGGGGCAAACTTTTATTGATTTGTTGATTACTTTTGTAGATGGAAAGGATACCATTAATTATGAAATGGACGAACCGTTTGTTGTTAGTGTCAGTGAATCGAAACTTGAGATGCCCAATGCTTTTTCTCCCAATGGCGATGGCATCAATGATGTGTATAAGGCAAAAGACGGATGGCAGAGCATTGTATCGTTTAAGGCTGCAATTTTTACCCGTTGGGGGAAAAAACTGTATGAATGGAATGATCCTGACAGGGGATGGGATGGCAAGGTGAATGGTCATGTTGTGCCTGACGGGGCATATTATTGCGTTGTTCAGGCTAAAGGAGCTGATGGGAAAAATTATTCGATAAAAAAAACGGTGAGCGTTTTGACTACGTACGACGAACAAAGTACAGGAACTGAAGAGTAAGTGTTGTTAGCAAATGAGTGAAGAACAGACAACATGGATTGATATTTTAGGCGCACGTGTACATAATCTTAAAAATGTGGACGTGCGCATACCTCGGCATAGCCTGAGTGTAATTACCGGACTGAGCGGAAGTGGAAAAAGTTCGCTGGCTTTTGATACGTTGTATGCAGAAGGTCAGCGGCGTTACATTGAAACTTTTTCGGCGTATGCTCGTAATTTTCTGGAAAATTTAGAACGCCCGGATGTTGACAAAATATCTGGATTGAGCCCGGTAATCAGTATCGAACAGAAAACTACAAATAAAAATCCTCGTTCAACGGTAGGAACCGTAACGGAAATTTATGACTTTTTGCGTCTGCTTTTTGCACGAACAGCTGAGGCTTTTTCCTATCGGACGGGGGAGAAGATGGTAAAATATACCGAAGAGCAAATCCTTAACTTGATTCTTCGTGATTATGTGGGGCACAAGATATATTTGCTGGCTCCTCTTGTGCGCAACCGAAAGGGACATTACAAGGAATTGTTTGAAACAATTCGACGTAAGGGCTTTTTGAACGTCCGGGTAGACGGCGAGATTATGGAAATCAGGACAGGCATGAAGCTTGACCGCTATAAAAATCACGATATTGAAGTAGTAATTGATAAATTGCTTGTACGCGAAAATGACGATGAGGAGCGTTTGAAGAGAAGTGTGTCAAAGACCTTTGAACAGGGTGATGGCCTGATGATGATTGTAGATGCTGCAACCGATACTGCTCGTTACTACAGCAAGCGCTTGATGTGTCCGACAACAGGAATTTCCTATAAAGACCCAGCACCGCATAATTTTTCATTCAATTCTTCTGCTGGTGCTTGTCCTAAATGTAAAGGATTGGGATATATCAGTATGATAGATCGGGAAAAGGTGATTCCTGATGATGCAAAGACGATTTACGAGGGAGCAATTATACCATTGGGGAAATATAAGAATATCATGATATTCTGGGCAATAGAGGCTGTGCTTGAAAAGTATGATTGTAATTTGAAAACTCCCGTTAAAGATATTCCCGAAGAGGCTTTTGACGAAATTTTCAATGGAAGTTCGGAGCGATTGCGTATTCCGGCTGCAATAATGCATGCTTCAGATGATTTTTATGTTGAATTTGACGGGCTTGTAAAATATATCATGCAAATGGCCGATCGTGAGATGAGCGCAGCCTCACAGCGTTGGGTTGATCAATTCTCGGTGATAAAAACATGCCCCTTATGTCATGGTGCGCGTCTTAATCAGGAAGCTTTGCATTTCAAACTTAATGGCAAAAATATATACGAATTGTCGTCAATGGATATTGGGCAATTGTATAGTTGGTTGGGCGAACTTCCTAAAACGCTGAATGAGCGACAGAAAAATGTGTCTTCTGAAATTTTGAAGGAATTACAGACGCGTTTGCGCTTTTTGTTGGATGTAGGGCTGGATTATCTGTCGCTGCATCGTTCTTCAATGAGTTTGTCCGGCGGCGAAAGCCAGCGTATCCGTTTGGCTACGCAAATTGGATCTCAATTGGTCAACGTGTTGTATATTTTAGATGAGCCAAGTATTGGATTGCATCAGCGCGACAATGTTCGTCTGATAAAGTCGTTACAAAAATTGCGCGATGCCGGTAATACAGTCGTGGTTGTAGAACATGACAAGGACATGATGCTGGCTGCCGATTATATTGTTGATATGGGACCTCGGGCAGGACGATTGGGGGGTGAGGTAGTTTTCCAGGGAACACCTCAGGAGATGTTGAAGCAGCAAACTCTGACCAGTCAGTATCTGAATGGGAAGCGTCGTATAGAAATTCCAGCAGTCAGACGAACGGGGAATGGAAAAAAAATAACTTTGGTTGGGGCCAGTGGAAATAATTTGCAGCATGTTACCGTAGATTTTCCAATCGGAACTTTGATTTGTGTTACTGGAGTGTCGGGAAGTGGAAAGTCTACATTAATTAATGATACGTTGTATCCGATACTTTCACAACACTTTTATCGTTCATTGACAGAACCTTTGCCCTATGAGTCAATAGAGAATATTTCTTGTGTCGACAAGGTCGTTAACGTTGACCAAAGCCCACTGGGGCGTACCCCACGCTCCAATCCCGCAACTTATACAGGCGTTTTTTCTGATATCAGAGCTTTGTTCGTGAATGCGCCGGAAGCAAAGGTAAGGGGGTATAAGCCAGGACGTTTTTCTTTTAACGTGAGTGGTGGCCGATGTGAAGCATGCAAGGGAAATGGTTATAAAACCATAGAAATGAATTTCCTGCCGGATGTTTATGTTCCGTGTGAAGTATGTGGAGGAAAGCGTTATAATCATGAAACCCTGGAGGTTCGTTATAAAGGAAAAAGTATTGCAGATGTATTGGACATGACAATCAATATGGCCGTAGACTTTTTTGAGAACGTACCCAATATCTTGCATAAAATAAAAGTTTTGCAGGAAGTGGGACTGGGATATATTAAATTGGGCCAGTCTTCTACAACATTATCCGGCGGTGAAAGTCAGAGAGTGAAATTGGCAACGGAATTGAGCAAGCGAGATACGGGAAAAACCGTGTATATATTGGATGAACCTACCACGGGGCTGCATTTTGAGGATATAAAGTCTTTGATGGGGGTGCTTAATCGCTTGGTAGAAAAGGGGAATACGGTAATTGTGATTGAGCATAATTTGGATGTAATAAAAATGGCGGATTACATTATCGATATGGGACCGGAAGGAGGTCGTAGAGGAGGTCAGGTGATGTTCGCTGGAACTCCGGAGGACTTAGTAAAAGCCGGAGTCGGTTATACATCTAAATTTCTGAAAGGGGAATTGATCTAAACAAGTGCTTTGAAAATGAGTTCAAAAAATATAAAAACAAACGTAGCCCGTTTCCTGCAGAAGAAAGGAGTAAAATTTGATCTTATTCCTTATGAAGTAGATGAAAATGATTTGGGAGCAGAACATGTGGCCGAGTCTTTGTCGGAAAATGTAGAGCAAGTTTTTAAAACCATAGTCCTGCATGGCGACAAGTCGGGGTATATTGTAGGCGTATTGCCGGGTAATCATGAAATTGATTTGAAAAAATTGGCTAAAGTAAGTGGAAATAAAAAGTGCGAGCCTTTGCCTTTGAAGGATTTGCTGCCAACAACCGGATATATAAGAGGTGGTTGCTCACCTATTGGAATGAAGAAAAAATTCCAGACTTATATTCATACTACAGTAAATTCGTTCCCATATGTTTTTGTCAGTGCGGGAGTACGCGGCGTGCAATTGAAGATTTCGCCAGTTGATTTGATAGAACAAACAGAGGCGGTAGTCGCAGATATTGTATATGAAGAGAAAAATGAATCAATAATTTAGTAATCAATTAAATCTAGTATTTATGTTTGAAGGACAACCTAAAGGACTTTATGCGTTGGCGCTTGCAAATACTGGCGAGCGCTTCGGTTATTACACCATGCTGGCAGTTTTTACCTTGTATCTGCAAGCTAATTTTGGTTTATCTGCAGCAGCTGCAGGAGAAATTTATTCGACATTTTTGGCCTTTGTATATTTCTTGCCTTTTGTAGGAGGTATTCTGGCTGACAAATTCGGATATGGAAAAATGGTAACGATTGGCATTATCATTATGTTTTTGGGATATTTGTTCCTGTCAATACCTTTAGGAAGCGGTAACCTGGGCATGCTCAGTATGTATGGCGCTTTATTATTGGTATGTTGCGGTACAGGATTGTTCAAGGGCAACTTGCAAGTTATGGTAGGAAACCTTTATGATAATCCTCAGTATGAGTCCAAGCGTGATTCCGCTTTTTCTATTTTCTATATGGCAATTAATATTGGTGCTTTATTTGCACCATCTGCAGCAGTAGGTATCAAGAATTGGGGCATCGAGAAATTTCATTTGGATGCGGGAAGTGCATATCATTTTGCATTTGGAGTTGCATGCCTTTCTTTGATTCTTTCGATTGCTATATATTATGTATTTCGTAGTACATTTAAACATGTAGAAGGAAAAAATAAGGTTGAGAAAGTGGCAGAACAGCCTGTTGAGGAATTATCTAAACAGGAAACAAAATCTCGTATCGTGGCTCTTTGCTTGGTATTTGCTGTTGTAATATTTTTCTGGATGGCATTTCATCAAAATGGCCTTACATTGACATTCTTTGCTAATGAGTTTACTGCTAAGAGTTCAAGCGGTTTTGAAAGTATGTTTTTTGATGTCTGGAATCTGGTATTTTGTATAATTATAGTTTATGCATTGTTCGCTTTGTTTCAAAGCAAATCTGGTAGAGGTAAATTAATTTCTGGTATTCTTGTAATCGCATCAGTGGCAGGCTTAATTGCAAAGTATATGAGTTTGTCTGGTTCTACAAAGATTGACGCAGAAATTTTCCAGCAATTCAATCCTTGTTTTGTGGTGGCCTTGACTCCTGTTTCAATAGCACTTTTTAGCTGGTTAGCAAAGAATGGAAAAGAGCCTTCTGCTCCACGTAAAATTGGTTTGGGTATGTTAGTGGCAGCTCTTGGTTATGTAATTATGACTGTTGGATCGTTGGATCTGTTGACTCCTAATCAACAGCTTGATGCAATGCAAAATGGTACAGCAACTTTCGTGTCTCCTAATTGGTTGATTTCAACTTATTTGGTGTTGACTTTTGGTGAATTATTGTTGTCACCAATGGGCATTTCATTTGTTTCAAAGGTAGCACCTCCTAAATATAAAGGAATGATGATGGGGGGATGGTTTGTTGCAACAGCCGTAGGTAATAAATTGACGAGCGTATGTTCTTCGTTGTGGGGAGATCTGCCGTTAACAGTAGTTTGGGGTATTTTGGTTGGATTGTGTGTGTTGTCGGCTGTATTTATCTTTTCAATAATTAAGAAGCTTGAAAAGGTGTGTTGATTGATATGCTCGTTGTTTCTTTGTAAGAATCATGAAAGTGTTCATTTTTTCTTATAGCTTGTTACAAAACGCTTTTTAGTATTGTTTTATTTAAAAAATAAATGAATATTAACATATCTATAAAGTTTTTGAGCAAACAATGTACTAATTTTGAAACTTCAAAAATAAAATAAAGGATGGAATGTAAAAATGTAAAACCTGCAACAGGTAAATTAGGCGTAATGGTAGTAGGTTTAGGAGCTGTTTCTACTACATTTATAACAGGTGTTTTGATGGCTCGTAAAGGTTTGGCAAAGCCTATTGGTGCAATGACGCAATATGACAAAATTCGCGTAGGCAAAGGCGATGCAAAAAAATATCTATATTATAAAGATATTGTACCTTTAGCAAGTTTGGATGACATGGAATTTGCTGCATGGGACGTATATCCACAAAATGCTTATCAGAGTGCCATGTATTCTGAAGTTTTAAAGGAAAAGGATATCGAGCCGGTTAGAGATGAGTTAAAAGCTATCGTTCCGTTAAAAGCTGCTTTTGATAAAAATTATGCTAAACGTCTTGATGGTGACAATGTGAAACATTGTGAGAACCGTTGGGATATGATGGAACAGGTTCGTGAAGATATTCGAAATTTCAAAGCCGAGAAGAATTGTGATCGTATTGTTGTAATTTGGGCTGCCTCAACTGAAATTTATGTGCCTGTAGATGAAGAAGTGCATGGCTCATTAAGTGCTTTAGAAGCTGCAATGAAAGCGGATGATAAAGAGCATATTGCACCTTCAATGTGTTACGCAATGGCCGCATTGTTGGAAGGTGCACCTTTTATCATGGGAGCTCCCAATACAACAGTTGATATTCCTGCCATGTGGGAATTGGCTGAAAAAACAAAAATGCCTATTGCCGGAAAGGATTTCAAGACCGGACAAACATTGGTTAAATCTGGTTTCGCTCCAATTATCGGCACACGTTGCTTAGGATTAAGCGGTTGGTTTTCGACTAATATTCTAGGAAATCGTGATGGCTTGGTTTTGGATGAACCCGCAAATTTCCATACAAAAGAAGTTAGTAAACTTTCTACGTTAGAGTCAATCTTGGTTGCAGAGAATCAGCCTGATTTGTATAAAGATTATTATCATAAAGTAAGAATCAATTATTACCCGCCTCGTAATGATAATAAAGAGGGTTGGGATAATATAGATATTTTTGGTTGGATGGGGTATCCGATGCAGATTAAAATTAATTTCTTGTGTCGTGACTCTATTTTGGCAGCTCCCTTAGTGCTTGATCTTGTTCTATTGAGCGACTTGGCGATGCGTGCAGGAAAGTATGGTATCCAGCGTTTTTTGAGTTTCTTCTTAAAGAGCCCGATGCACGATTATACACAGGGTGAAGTAGCAGTTAATAATTTGTTCCAGCAATATACTATGCTTAAAAATGCAATTCGCGAAATGGGCGGGTATGAAGCTGATGAAGAAATTGATTAATATCAGAAGTACTGTATAAAACCGAACTTACGTAAAACTAATACATGAAAAGCTTCATCTCCTTGCATTCTAGTTGTAAGGAATGAAGCTTTTTATATTCTTAAAATTAGCTATAACGACAAATGAATAATCGCTGCCTTTTATTCTTATTTTTTATAATTATTGAAGCTTTTAATCTGTGTGCTCAAAATATTACGGGCACAGTGACAGATGAGAAGACAGGAGCGGCTTTGCCTTTCGTAAATGTTTTTTATGATGGAGGTCATGGCGTTCAGACGGATTCTGCTGGACATTATTCTTTGCCTAAGAAGAATGGAAAACTGTATTTCTCTTTGATTGGGTATGTATCAAAGAGTTTTGTAATCAAGGAAGCTACACGTCTGGATGTTGCTTTGAGTGTAGATAATATAGAATTGGGGGTAGCCGTAGTCAAATCAAAAAAAACTAAATATTCACGGAAAAATAATCCCGCAGTTATTATGATGCAAAAAGTCATAGCTGCGAAAAAGAAGAGTGATCTTTCTGTGCATCCATATTATAGTTATAATAAATACCAGAAATTGACTTTTGCGCTAAATGAAATTTCGGATAAAGTTTTCGAAGAAGGAGGATTGAAAAAAGTTCCTTTTTTGAAGGAACATGTAGAAGTGTGTCCTGAAACAGGTAAGAAAATTCTTCCTATTTCTGTTGATGAAACTGTAACACAGTTAATATACAGAAAGAATCCGAAGTCTGAAAAACAAATTATATTGGGGCAACGATCCAATGGAATTAATGATTTGCTTTCTACAGGAGATATTTTGACCACATTGATAAAAGATTGCTTTACGGATGTGGATATTTATGATGACGAGGTAAGATTGTTGCAATACCCTTTTCATAGTCCGATTTCAACTAGAAGTGCAATTAGTTTTTATCGTTACTTCATTGAGGATACTGTTATGATAGGAAAGGATAAGTGCTTTGAACTATCCTTTACTCCAAATAATCCGCAGGATTTTGGCTTTTCTGGTACGCTTTACATAATGGCCGATTCTTCGTATCGCGTTCGAAAAATCGAAATGGGTATACCGCGTCATTCTGATGTCAATTATGTCGATAATATGATGATAACTCAAGAGTTTGCTCAGTTGCCTTCAGGTGAGCAAGTCTTGATAATAGATGAAATGTTGGTTCAATTGAAGATTGCGAAATTTATCCAGCGTTTTCAGGTTAAGCGTTTAACGGAATATAGTGATTATTCCTTGGAACCAATACCTGATAAAAAATTCAAGTTTAATGGCGTGGTGAAGAAAGAACCTTATGCCATGATGCAAGATAATGATTTCTGGAAAAATTATCGGGCGGAAGATTTGACCAAATCCGAAAGTTCTATGGATGCTTTGGTAAAGCGTTTAAGCAATATCAAGGGATTTAAAGCAATTCTGTTTGTAGGAAAAGCTTTTATTGAAAATTTTGTGGAAACCTCAGTGTCGCCTGAGCATCCTAGTAAAGTAGATATTGGCCCGATTAATACAATGATTACGCAGAATTTTGTGGATGGATTACGTTTGAGAGCATCTGCGCAAACAACTGCGAATTTGAATCCACATTGGTTCTTGAAGGGGTATGTAGCTTATGGATTTAAGGACGAACGATGGAAAGGAATGGGAGAAGTAACTTATTCCTTTAATAAAAAAGCTTATTTACCGAGAGAATTTCCGGTGAATAATTTGACTTTTACTTATTCAAACGACGTAATGTCTCCGAGTGATAAGTTTATGCCGACTGATAAGGATAATGTTTTTACATCATTCAAGTGGGATAAAGTAGATCATATGATGTATTATGAGAATTATCGGTTGTTTTACGATCGCGAATGGAATAATGGGTTACGTTTTACAACGTTTTTTAGAAGATCAAAAAATACACCGACGGCGAGTTTGTTTTATCAGCCTTTAAATGGAACAAATGTTCCTGATGCGAGTGGTCAGAATATTACGAATTTTGTGACTTCAGAATTTAATGTCGGGGTGAGATACCAGCCAGGAGCAACTTGGATTAATACAAAACAGCGTAGAATTGCGGCTAACAATGATGCCCCTATTTTCGCACTTAATCATACCGTGGGTATAAAGAATTTGTTTGGTGGACAATATAATTATAACTATACTGAGGCAGAAATATATAAACGCTTCTGGGTCGGTTCATGGGGTAAGATCGATAATGACATCAGAGCAGGTGTACAATGGAACAAAGTTCCATTTCCATTATTGATAATGCCAGCAGCAAACTTATCATATATAATGGAGGATAATACCTTTAATCTGATAAACAACATGGAGTTCTTAAATGACCGTTTTGTTTCATATATGGTATCATGGGACATAAATGGAAAAATTTTGAACAGAATCCCGCTGATAAAGAAACTGAAATGGCGTGAATATATTGGTTGTAATGTTTTGTGGGGAATGCTTTCTGATAAAAACAACCCATATTGTAACCCGAATGATAAGAATTTGTTCTATTTTCCGGGACGTTTCAATTCTGATGGATCGTATACTGCAATATCCCATGTTATGGACAAAAAAGTACCGTATGTGGAGGCGATTGTAGGTATCCATAATATTTTTAAGCTGTTGCATATTGAGTATGTAAGGAGGTTGACGTATATAGATCGTCCGGGAACGTCAAAATGGGGTATTCGTTTTATGTTTAGGGCAACGTTCTGATTTTAAATCGTATAGTATGGTACCAATAGATGAGGTTAAATGGGGGTTTATAGGTTGCGGTGAAGTTACCGAGAAGAAAAGCGGGCCGGCTTTTAATAAAATTGAAGGGTCAAAAGTCGTAGCCGTTATGAGTAGGAATAAGGAAAAGGCGAAGGACTATGCATTGCGCCATAATATAAAGTGTTGGTATAGTGATGCACAAAGTCTGGTAGATGATCCAGACGTAAATGCCGTGTATATAGCTACACCTCCTTCTACTCATGCAACATTTTCCATAATGGCCATGAAGGCCGGAAAGCCGGTTTATATAGAAAAGCCTATGGCGGCCAATTATGAAGATTGTTGTAGGATCAACCGAATAGCTGAGAAAACGGGTATTCCTTGTTTTGTGGCCTATTATAGACGGTATTTACCTTATTTCTTGAAAGTTGGAGAGTTAATAGCTTCCGGACGAATAGGTAAAGTAATTAATGTGCAGATTCGTTTTGCAGTGCCTCCTCGAGATTTAGATTATAATCGAGTTAATTTACCCTGGCGCGTTCAGCCTGATATTGCTGGCGGAGGATATTTTTATGATTTGGCTCCTCATCAGATTGATTTGTTGCAGATGTTTTTTGGACCAATTATAGAAGCCAAAGGTTTTAAGAGTAATATGGGAGGATTATACGAAACCGAAGATTCCGTGAGTGCATGTTTTAAATTTGATATGGGTTTACCCGGATCTGGCTCATGGTGCTTTGTTGCGCATGAATCTGCCAAAGAAGATAGAATAGAAATCATTGGAGAAAAAGGTCAGATCTGTTTTTCTGTTTTTACATATGAACCGATAGCTTTGCATACAGAAAGTGGGCGTAAAGAGATTGTTGTACAGAATCCGGAACATGTGCAAATGCCTTTAATTGAATTGGTCGTGAGACATTTACAAGGCAAAGCCATTTGTGAGTGTGATGGTGTTAGTGCAACGTCTGTAAATTGGGTTATGGATAGAATACTCGGAAAAATGTAGTGTAGAAAATGATTATGAAAAACACAAATGAAAATAATAGTATGTAGTATATTGTTTTTCATTTTTTTTAAACTGAATTCTCTGGCGTTGACAGAGCAAAGATATTCATTAAAAGGTATGGCATGTTATGACAGCATACCTCAGTTCGTGTGTCTGTCTGATAGCATTACAGAAACAAGAAAAAAAAGCGGACTGATACATTTCGTGGGGAAGGTCATAGACTTTTTAAGTGATTTTGATAGCACATACGTTGCGCCAAATTATTACTCGTTGGCAACAATGATTCAGGGCACATCAACGTTACAGAGTTATAGGATAACTGCCGAGGATGCGGGTGGAAAAAAGCAGTCCATCAGATTAAAATCACCAGCATCATTTAGGGCAGGACCTTATTTTGGTTGGGGACCTATCTTTTTAGGCTATACTTTTGATATAGCAAAAGTGGGGACAGATGAGAAGAAAACGGAATTAAATTTTAGTTTTTACACCCCGATTGCGGGTGTTGACTTTTTATATGTTAAAAATTTAGGTGACTTTAAAATTACCAAACTTTCTGGTTTCTCTCAAGCGGTTTCCTCAAAGTTTAAAAATTACAAGTTTTCAGGAATGAAAGCTACCACTAAGGCTGTGAATGTGTATTATATTTTTAATTATAAAAAGTTTTCGTATCCTGCAGCTTTCAGCCAGAGTACGGTTCAGTTGCGAAGTTGTGGATCCTGGAAATTAGGCTTTCAGTATTCTCAGCAGAATATAGCTTTTGATGATCAAATATTGCCCGATGAAATAAAGAATGATCTGGTTGAAAATTTGAAATTCCGTGAGTTGAACTATATTGATTATAGTATAAATTTTGGATATGCATATAATTGGGTCTTTGCTAGTAATTGGCTGTTATCGTTGTCGGTGTCACCTGCAATAGGATTGAAAAAGGCAAAAGGTGAGAAATTTTGGTCGGATAAGGACCCCATTAAGAATTATGTGCGTAATTTTAGCATAGATGTGGGCACGCGTTCTGCTTTGGTGTGGAATAATTCTCGTTTTTTTGCCGGACTATCTTCAGTTTCCCATATGTATGGCTTCAGAAAAAATAAATTGAATCTTACGAATTCGTACTATTATTTTTATGTGTATTTTGGATTTAATTTCCTGAAAAAGAAAAAGTTCAAGTAAAATATGAATGTAGAAGCACATCCTCTTGAGCCATTTCTTCCCATAAATGCAACGGTGTTGATGTTGGGGAGTTTTCCACCGCCACGCAAACGTTGGTGTATGGATTTTTATTACCCGAATTTTACAAATGATATGTGGCGAATCCTGTCACTTGTTTTTTATGGAGTAAAAGATCATTTTGTATTAGATGGGGAGAAGTCGTTTAATTTACCTCTTATCCTAGATTTTTTAAATGAAAAGGGCATAGCCATTTTCGATTCGGCAACGGAAGTCGTAAGATTGCAGAATAATGCATCTGACAAATTTTTGCAAGTAGAGCGTGAAACTAATCTTACGGAGTTACTTCGGAAGATTCCTGCTTGTAGAGCTCTTGTCTCTACTGGACAGAAATCAGCAGAAATTGTGTCGGGGCAATTTAAAATTAACGTTCCGAAGGTCGGACAATGGATTTCTTTTGAATTTGAAAATAGAGAAATGCGTTTTTTTCGCATGCCGAGCAGTAGTAGGGCATACCCCCTATCTTTAGAAAAGAAAGCCCAATATTATAGGGGCGTATTTGATTATGTGTCCAAATTTCATAATTTAGACGTTAGGTAGAGCGTTTTTTTGATAAGAATTTGGAGTTTGTCTAACTAAAACCGACTTAGAAAAAATAAACAGGCAAGTTGTTTGATATATGTCCGTACTTTTTTAACAGCCTCCTTGTTAAAGGTTGTCAAATTTTTCTATATTTAAAATGGAATTTATATATTTACAATTTGTAAAAAACCATATAACGATGAGATACAGACTTTTACTTTTGCTTAGTGCATTGTTCTTTTGTAGCAACTTTTCTAAGGCAGAAGGTTTTATATCTTTTAAAAAACCTTCTTTTGATTTTGGGGTGGTAGATGGATCAAAAATAGTATCCTGTGAATTTGTTTTTACAAATACAGGAGATACGCCTTTTTCTATAAATGAGGCTTTTGGATCGTGTGGTTGTACCAACCCGATTTTCCCTAAAAATCCTATTTTACCTGGTAAAAGCGGAGTCATTAAGGTGTCGTATAATCCTAAAGGGCAGCGTTTAGGTAAGTTCAGGAAAATGATAACGGTACGTTCTGATGCAAAAAATAAATTAATCAGACTGTATATTGAAGGTACAAATGTGAACAACAAACAAAAGTAGAGCATGGAAACCATGAAGAAAGATAGAAATCGCCATTTGGTAATAATGGCTGGTGGCGTTGGTAGTAGATTTTGGCCCGCAAGCAGTCCGGAATACCCTAAACAGTTTCTTGATGTGTTAGGATGTGGAAAAACATTATTGCAGCTTACATATCAGCGATTTGTTAATGTTGTTCCTCTTGAAAATATATGGGTTGTTACATCTGAACGGTATAAGAATATTGTTATAGAACAGCTTCCGGAGATGCAGCCGGATCATGTTGTAGCCGAGCCTTGTGCAAGAGGTACTGCGCCATGTATAGCTTATATAAGTTGGAAAATTAAGAAAATAAATCCGAAGGCAAATCTGGTAATTACGCCTAGTGACCACATTGTTACCGATGTCCTGGCTTTTGAGGGAGTTGTAAATAATGCAATGGAATTTTCAGCAGAGACGGATTCCGTGGTTACGTTGGGTATAAAACCAACTCGTCCCGAAACGGGCTATGGTTATATCGAGGCAGATTTAAGTTCGTCTTCTTCACGCTTGAAAAATATTTTCAGAGTAGATTCTTTTAAGGAAAAGCCGAATAAGGTTTTGGCTGAAAAATATATCTCTCAGAAAAATTATTTTTGGAATTCAGGTATTTTCATATGGAGTGTAAGTACAATTGTCAATGCATTCAGGGTGTATAGTCCTAGAATTTCGGAGATTTTTGAGGGCTTATTACCTTTTTATAATACGCCTGAAGAGAAACAGTATATAGAAGAATATTTTCCAAAATGTCCTAATGTGTCAGTGGATACGGAAATTATGGAAAAGGCTGAAGAGATTTTTGTTTGTCCGTCAGATTTTGGCTGGAGCGATTTAGGTACATGGAGTTCGTTGGCGTTGCAAATGAAACCTGATCAGTATGGAAATGCTTGTGTCGGTCAACAGATAGGCTTGTTTGAGTCACATAATTGTATGGTTCATACTCCGAATATGAAGAAGGTCTTGATTCTGGGATTGGACGGATATGTAGTTGCAGAGAATAATGGAGAACTTTTGATTTGTAAATTATCGGAAGAGCAGAGAATCAAGACTTTCTTGGCAACGATGGATGAATCAGAGAAGTAGGAGCGTGTAGTGAAAGATTCGTTATTCGGAGAGTCGCTGGTTGCCTGGTATTATGAAAACGGAAGGCGGTTGCCATGGAGGGAAACATCAGATCCTTATAAAATATGGATTTCAGAAGTAATTCTCCAACAGACGCGCGTGTCGCAGGGACTTGGGTTTTATAATCGGTTTGTTGAGCGGTTTCCTGATGTTGAAACTCTTGCAAAAGCTTCAGAGGACGAAGTCCTTCGTTATTGGGAAGGATTGGGTTATTATAGCCGTGCTCGTAATATGTTGAAAGCGGCGCGAAAAATAGTGGAAATGTCAGAATTTCCACGTGATTATGAGACATTGTTGACTTTGGATGGGATTGGTGAATATACAGCGTCGGCAGTAGCTTCCATTTCTTCCAACCAGTCTGTAGCTGTGTTAGATGGTAACGTTTATAGGGTTTTGTCGAGGTTTTGTTGCGACATGACTCCAATTGATACAACAGAAGGAAAAAAACGTTTTCGCAAATTAGCTAATCATTTTCTGCTCGAGGGGCAGGCTTCGGTTTACAATCAGGCCATTATGGATTTTGGGGCGTTGATATGTACTCCGCGTGCACCGTTGTGTAACAATTGTCCTGTAGCTTTAAATTGTTTGGCTTTGAAGGACGGTATGGTGGCTGAACTTCCTCTTAAGTCACGAAAACAGCGGCAAATTTCACGTTATATGACATTTGTTGAAGTATATAGCAGGAAGAATAAAGGATGGTTGCTTCATAAACGAGTTGCAAAAGATATTTGGCGCGGATTATACGAGCCAATTCTGATGGAGTCGAATGAACGTTTGACTTTTGATGAGGTAGCGAATTCTGAAAGTTTAAGTTTATTTCAAGTCGGTAGTTTGTCAAGCTTGCGATGTGTGGCAAAACGTGTAAAGCACGTGTTGACGCACAGAATTATTTGGGCAGATTATTATATATTGGAATCGGATTCGGATTATTGTCCGGAAGATTTTTTTTATACAAAAAGCATAGATTCGTATGCCGTTCCGGTATTACTAAAACAGTTACGTGCTTTTTTGAAATAGCTTGGATGAATTATTTATTTGCATAATAGAGAAGTTTGATATTATAATGGCAAGAAAGAAAAAGGCTTTACCTGTTTTGGAAAATGTCGAGATAACAGGTGTTGCAGCAGAAGGAAAAGCTTTTGCGCGTGTGAATGAGATGGTCGTCTTTGTACCTTTTGTGGTTCCCGGCGATGTAGTAGATTTGCAAATAGTGCGCAAAAAACATAGTTATGCCGAGGCTACCGTAATAAAGTTTCATTCTTATTCAGCCGTACGTTCTGTTCCTTTTTGCAGTCACTTTGGTGTATGTGGGGGATGTAAATGGCAGTGTTTGCCGTATAGTGAGCAATTAAGATATAAGCAAAAGCAGGTTGAAGATGCTTTGGTAAGAATAGGAAAATTGGAGTTTCCGGCAATCAATCCAATTTTAGGCAGCAAATTAACGCAGTGCTACCGGAATAAATTGGAATTTGGTTTTTCAAATAAAAAATGGTTGACAAAGGAACAAATTGCTTCAGAGGTAGAAATTGAAAATATGAATGCCGTCGGCTTTCATATTGCAGGAGCATTTGATAAGATATTGGATATAGACAAATGCTTTTTAATGGATGACATTTGTAATAGGTTGCGTAACGACATACGTCAATACGCGTTTGTTCATGGTCTTTCTTTTCATGACATACGAAATCGTAGAGGCTTGTTACGTAATATGATGTTGCGCACTTCTGATACAAAAGAGTTGATGTTGGTAATGCAGTTTTGCTGGCTTACTGATGATGAGCGTAAACAGGCTTTGGATTTATTGGCACATTTGCAACATACATTTCCTGAGATTACATCTTTGCTGTATGTGAATAATACAAAATGTAATGATACAATTGGAGATTTAGAGGTCTTGACTTATAGTGGGACGGATTTTATTTATGAGATTATGGAAAATCTTAAATTTAAGGTCGGTCCTAAAAGTTTTTATCAGACCAACACGCATCAGGCGTATGAGTTGTATAAGGTAGCACGTAACTTTGCAGCATTAACAGGTAAAGAATTAGTTTATGATTTATATACAGGTACTGGAACAATAGCTAACTTTGTTGCGCATATGGCACGCCAGGTTATAGGTATAGAGTATGTACCGGAGGCGATTGAGGATGCTGTGGAAAATTCCAAGATAAATCATATTGATAATACAATTTTTTATGCAGGTGACATGAAAGATCTTTTAAATAGTGATTTCATTGACGCGCATGGGCATCCAGACGTAATTATTACGGATCCTCCGCGTGCAGGAATGCATAAGGATGTGATTGATGCTATTTTATTTGCAGCTCCTAAACGCATTGTGTATGTAAGTTGTAATCCAGCTACTCAAGCACGTGATTTACAATTGCTCGACCGAGAATATTGTATTACGGCTGTACAGCCGGTTGACATGTTCCCCCAAACACACCATGTTGAAAATGTCGTAAAATTAGAAAGACGTTTATGAGCTTGGTAGTTCGACATAATCCGGTTATACAGAATAAAATGTTTGCTTTGCAAAATGAACCAGACATGTTGTTACAATATGTTTCTGGTTTGAGCAACAAGGATCGTCGTACTGTTGGTTATTTATTGGCGGAAGTGTTCTTACCGTCTTTGGAGGAAACTCAGTTTTGGAAAGTGTTTTTGATATTTGTTTCTTATGATTCAAAGGCTTATTTGGGGACATTTATTAAAGCGATTAAAACCTTGTATCATAGCAAGTCTTTGTCTTTTGATTGTTGGGAATTGAAATCGTTTGCAACAGATAAAGCAACGGTTATCGATAGGCAGAAATTTTTGACAGAAGTCTTAGTACTTTTGCGGGACCCTTCAGAAGTAAAATCGCTTCTAGATATCTTTGGGGTGTGTTCAGTCGACACCAGATTGGTATATTTGTATAGGGCAGGAACAAGTGTCTGTTATTATTGTTTGTTTAATCTACTAAAGATTCATGACGGAGATTTGTCTTTGTTGGGTAAATACTGTTCTCTGTTGTTAAAGAAAGAGGATCGTTTATCTAAAAGAGTCGCAAGTTTGGTAAATGACTATTTTGGCTTAAATAAGGATTTGCCAGTAGGATTAAAAAGATTGGAACCTTATAAACTGGGTAGACTGGATGGGAGCTATAATTCTTTTAAATATATAATAGATCAGATATAAAATGAAACGAGTTTTTTTTGTGGCTTTGTGCGGCCTTATAATGCCTTCTTTTTTTATTCCAGCGCAAGCTCGGAAAAAGGCAAAGAAAAGTACAGTAACAGCTGTGACATCAAATGTAAAGGATGGGTTGTTTACGGTAGAGAAGAATGGTAATGATTGGTTCTTTATTATTCCGGATTCACTTTTGGAACGTCGCTTCCTGACAACAACACGGTACACGGCAACTCCTGCAAATTGCGGAAAATTTGCGGGAGAGCAAATTAATGGACAGACAATTTATTTTGAAAAGGCACCAGATGAGCGGCTTTTAATGAGAGCTGAGTTGCTGATAAATGTATCGGATTCGCTTGATGATATTAATAGGGCAATTATCATAAGTAATGAAAACCCGATAATTGGATCTTTTAAATTAGAGAAATATAAAAAAGGATTTTCAAAAATCAATGTAACTCGTTTTTTTAATGACGATAATCCTGCAATTTCTTTTTCTCAATATGATAAGCAAAATTTCGGGCTTACATCATTGATTTCTGATAAGTGTTATATTAATGAGATAAAAACATTTCCTATGAATACGGAAGTGAAGGTGACTAAAACCTGGTCAAGTTCACGCTCTAGAATTCCAGCGGGAGCAGTTACAGGTTCAGTGACTTTTGGCTTCAATGTGTCTTTTGTCCTGTTGCCGAAGGTTCCCATGATGAAACGTTATTTTGATCCACGAGTGGGATATTTTGCAGATTCTTATACTTCGTTTACAGATGATCAGCAACGTGTGAAGGATAAGAATTTTATTGTTCGTTGGCGGTTGGAGCCGAAACCTGAGGATATAGAAAAGATGAAGGCTGGGGAATTGGTAGAACCTAAGAAACCGATTATATACTACATCGATCCAGCTACTCCTAAAAAATGGCGTAAGTATTTGATTGCCGGCGTAAATGATTGGCAAAAAGCTTTTGAGAAAGCCGGATTTAAAAATGCAATTATGGCAAAGGAGTGGCCTGAAAATGATTCTACAATGAGTATGGAGGATGCGCGTTATTCCGTAATCCGCTATTTGGCATCACCAATCGAAAATGCATATGGACCTCAGGTGCATGATCCACGTTCTGGGGAAATTTTGGAGAGCCATATTTGTTGGTATCATAATGTAATGCGTTTGGTGCATGATTGGTATATGATACAAGCTTCTAGTGTGGACCCGGAGGCTAGATGTATGAAATTTAATGATGAGTTGATGGGAGAATTAATTCGTTTTGTCTCGTCTCATGAAGTCGGGCACACTTTAGGATTGAGGCATAATTTTGGATCATCAAGTACTGTACCTGTGGATAGCTTACGTTCAAAAAAATGGGTGGAGGCGTTCGGACATACACCAAGTATAATGGATTATGCTCGTTTTAATTACGTGGCACAGCCCGAGGATAGTATTTCCCGTGTCGGTATATTTCCGCGTATCGGTGATTATGATATGTGGGCCATTCAGTGGGGGTATTCGCCAATGTGGAATGCTTATGATGAGGAAAGCGATCATTACGAATTGGAAAAATTGATTACAAAAGAGCGGGTTGCTGAGAATCCACGTTTATGGTTTGGTGACGGAGAAACAAGTAATGTTTCAGACCCGCGTTGCCAAATGGAAGACTTGGGAGATGATGCGGTTAAAGCCAGCTATTACGGAATTTTGAACTTAAAGCGCTTAGTTAAGAATTTGGAAGATTGGACTTACGAGTCAAATGATATTTATTCTTCAAATATTTCTTCTATGTATTCTGAGATCAGGAACCAATACTTGCGATATCTGGGACATGTAATTCGTAATATCGGAGGGAAGTTCAAAAACTACAAGACTATAGATGAAAGTGGCGATGTTTATACGGATGTTCCTAAGTCCAGACAGGTGAGGGCTTTGGATTTCATTGACAAAAATGTTTTCAATGAGCCTGTGTGGCTTATTGATGTGCCGTATATTAATCGGATATATCCCAATAAAAAGGATGTTACTGAGCTTATTGGGGTATATACAGTGAGAAATTTGCTTTCTAGAGGATATAATGATATGAATGATTCATATCCGTACAGTGAATTTTTACAGGATATGACGGATCGCTTATTTAAAAAGGTCTTTGCAGGAGGCCAATTGTCAGAATATGATCAGTTGTTGGAGTCAACTTACGTTACGACTTTATGTCGTTATTTTTCGTCCTCAAGTCTAGAAGGAAGCAATCGTAAATATACTATGTCTGCCTTGCGTGAACTCCGGGCAAAATTGTCTAAAGTTACAGCAGGTAACGAAAGCAAAAAAGCGCATATTGCATCATTGATTGATGTTATTGATCGAGCTTTGGTAATCAAGTAATTTTATAAAAATCAATATACAAATAGAGCGGTATCGCAACGAGATACCGCTCTATTTGTATATTGTTATTTTGTCAGGTTTTCATCTATTACTTTGAAGAATAAGACTAGCAATGATGCTTGCGTAATAGGGGGTGTTTTCAAGTTCTTCAATATTTATGGGCATTCTGTATTTCCAATAATGGTGTGGATTTGCAGGAATATTAATTTGCTCTTCTTCTGGCGAAATGGTTTTTAATTTTGAGAATAGGGCTAAATAATCTTGCATTGAAATTATGCAAAGCATGGACGGGGAATTTAAGTGGTCGCAAATAATTGCCTTTGCAATTTGTGGATTGATTTTGGGGGGGGCTTGCGTATCTTGTTTCAGTATTGATTTCCAAATATATTGCGCTGCCGTTTGATTTTCTTTCCACCAAAGTCTAAGTGGTGCCATGTCGTGTGTGTCAATTGAGCATACCGATAAATACGGGTATTGTTGAGTGTTCGCAATAGGGATTCCATATTGCTTGGGCATGCGTTGGATTTCAAGTGTGAGAATTTCTAATTCATTAAGGGTAGGCTGTACACAATCAGGAATCATACCGAGATCTTCAGCACATGCCAACATGCGACTTGCTTGTGTTATAGCCGGGAGTTTCTTCATTGCTTCTTTTCCCCAAAAATCATTGTGACGATAGTAGAAAAAATTATTATACAACTGATTATAAGCCTCTTGCTGTGACTGCGTAAGATTCGCGAATTGCATGGTTCTTTGTCCATCAATGCGAGGATGGTATAAGTTAGCATTTTGTGAATCTCTGATAAACAATACTTCAGTGACACAGTTTAGAAGCTCATTTCTTAGCGTTTCTGACTTAATATTTTCATATACTTTTCTTTGTGTGGACACGTCTTCCTTAAGTTGGTAGTATTGACCGATTTGTGTGAGATAGGGAATCAATTCCGGATGTTGTTTGACGTATGTGGGATAGAGTGTCGCATTGGTATGGCATGTGGGATCAAAATGAAATCCAAAATTTTTTATCTCGGATACAGTGTAAGGACATGCAGGGCGAAAAGACCCTAATATACCTTCTATTTGCTGGTATGGTATTTCCCATATTCTGAAAAAACCCAGTACATGATCAATTCTAAATGCGTCAAAATATTGATTCATGTGTTGAAGTCTTTTTTTCCACCATTCATATTGATCTTTTTCCATTTCTGGCCAATTGTAAGTGGGGAATCCCCAGTTTTGACCTTTTATAGCAAAGGCATCAGGTGGAGCTCCAGCTTGACTGTAAGTGTAAAAGAGGGTTGGATTTGTCCATGTTTCTACGCTATATTTGCTGACTCCAATAGGTAAATCTCCTTTTAGTACCATGTGGAGTTGTTGTGCCCGTTCTTTTACTTGTAACAGTTGTTGGTGTAGTATGTATTGGATGAAGTAGTAAAAAGTAATTTCATCTTGTACCGCAGGTGAATCTTTGGTATATTCATCAAATTTTTCTTTGTCGTAATTTTGCCATATCTTTTCCCAAGTATCATAGTGGGGGGACTGATATTTGTTGCAAAGGTATTTGAATGCTGCATATGGATGCAGCCAATAAGCATTTCGAGTAATGAAATCCTGATAGGAGTCAGATTTTATTATATTGAGTCGTTCTTCTTTATATAATTCTTTTAGAAAACGAATCTTGCAATTATAGGAAGCTTCATAGTCCATGAATTTTTTTTTGTTCAGCAATTTTCGCTCATGTTCAAATTTATGTCGTAGTTGAGGGCTTCCAAGCGCATTACAGTTCGTATATAAAGGATGTAGAGCAAAGACGGAGATTCCACTATACGGATATGAATCTCTCCAAGTATGGGTTGAGTCCGTATCGTTTATAGGTAAAATCTGAATAAGTTTAATCGCACATTTTGCAGACCACTTTACAAGTTTTTCCAAATCTCCGAAATCTCCAACTCCCCAACTTTGCTCGCTTCGTAAGGAAAAAACAGGGATAACAATTCCAGCACCTTTCCATAAAGCGTAGTTTAGTCTTGGGCATATATGTTGGATTGTGCTTAAATTATGGTTGATATGGAAGCTTCGATTTTCTCCTTCTTCCCATATGATATGGCGCTTTTTTACTAATACAATTTTGTATTCGAATTGTTCAACAAAAGATGGAACGTCGAATACCCATTCGCAGGCGCGAATGTGTTTTAATAATATTGGTTTTTGCCAATTATCAATGATGTTGGAGCATAAGGCCCATTTTCCAGCTTGAGGTGGAAGTGCAGATACATATATTTTGTGTTGACTACTTTTTTTTTCATCAACAATAGGGAGGAAACATTTTGTAAATGCTGATGATGAAAATACTTTTGAATATGTTGCATCAAACCATTCATCCTGGATTGTTGTGTGTGAATTAGATGACGATAATTCAATAGAATGACAAAAAGATGGTTCACTATGAATTGTTGCATTATTTTCTTCAACAAAATAGTGATAATTGAATTCCTTTTCTATAATATCAAGGTCGGCAAACCATGTAAGTCCATCTTTGGTTTTTAGGCATATTTTCTGGCAGAAGGATGTTTTTATACAAACATTTTGTCCCCAATTTGTCTTGTAAAAGATTGAAATGTGTATTTTCATATATTTATTTTTTGCTTCATCCAAAATTACAATAAAAAAAAGTGTTTGAAAGGCATTAATAACAAAATGATTGTTCTGATGCTATTTTTTTTCGTAATATAAAAAATATGCAGAAAAAACTTTGTGTATATTGATTTAAATTGTAATTTTGTGATATAGGAACTGCATCGGTTGGATTGGGATACTCATCAAAAAAATCATGAATACCGAGAAGGCTTCTGTTTTTCGATGGCGTGCCGTTGCACAAATTTGTGAAGACGGATTACAAAGAGACAGGGCGCTCAAATCCTTTCTTACTCGGAGTTTTCATCACATCGCTGATGCAGTTCCTTCTTTATTTTATTGGAAATAAGTTCGGAAGGGACTTAAAATAAATTACATGGCTATCTGTGAAATTTGAAAGCCGTCCATTATGCGACTTCTGTCAACGTTCCCTTTGATTCCTTGAATTTTGCCTTTTGCAGTATATTGCCATATTATGTATTGTTTATTGTCATTTAGTTGTGGCTTCTCTGTTTTATATTTCGCAATCATCCAATGGTAATCTGGAAAAGTTCCGACTAAGTGCTTGTTGTAGAAATTTTGGAAAGTGTAAAGTAGTGGCTTTGCACCATAATATTTTCTTACTTCTTGAACAAAAGCAGTCAGATCTTCTATGAATTTTTTATCAGAAACATTTCCTTTATGTTCTATGTCTATGATAGGTACTAAATCTTGATCATTGGGACGAACATTTTTAGTTAGATTCTCAAATTGTGCTTTCCAGTCTGTATTAGGACGATAAAAGTGGTAACTGCCGACCAGGAGTCCCGCATTTTTAGCTTCACGTAAATTCTTTTCATATGTATCATCAACTAATGTCGCACCTTCTGTTGCTTTAAGATAGGCATATGAAATATTTGCGTTTTTTACAACTATGTTCCAATCAATATCTCCTTGATAATGCGAAACATCAATCCCCTCTCTGTATTGAGCGTGGATGTTTTTTACTGGGCGAATTTTCAATTCTTTTGGAGCATGAGCTATTAATGCTTTTTGCGGTTTGCTGCATATTTTATCAGGCTCAGTTTGCAAAACGTATGTATAGTCGTTTTTTTTAGCTCGCTTGTCTTTCTTGACTTTATCTTTTGCAGAAATTGTAAATGTAGTAGAAATAAGAAAGGAAACAAGAAGTGGATATTTAAGTGAAATCATATATAGACATATTTGGTTACAAATATAGTTTTTTCCGTTCAAAGTACAATAGATCGTCTATTAAAATATTTAGTTTTTAATGATTTATGGGACAATTTTGTTTTTTTTGTTCTGCATGTTCAATGAAGAAAGGGTATATTTGAATGCGAAGGATCTTTATTTGACTTGGGTTTTAAAAGGTAAAATAGTATTAAAAAATGTTTTATTCTTGTGGCGGTGAAGTTTCGTCTGATTTGAGATTTGGAAGTTGTATAGTATTGTTGTGACTGAATTTGTAAAGTATGGATATCAGTTGAAGCATCGGGGGTTGAGGTTACTTGGGGTTGTTGAAAAAAGTTAATGCAATTTTGTGGTTATTTATGTTCTCCCTATTTTTGTAGAAATTTTTTGCTAAAGAAATAACACACAAAGGAAAAATGACGTTACGTAAAATAAAAATAGGCTTGTTAGCTTTGTTTGCAGTTGCTGGACTGCCTGTTGTAGGACAAGACCTGATAGCTCGACAAGCTCCGATTGATCGTAGATTAAAAGCCGTAGATTCTGTTTCAATTCAAAAGATGATAGAGCGCGAACAGAAACAAGTTGCTGCTAATTTGTATCCCAATTGGAATAATAAATACGCGCATCAATATAACGTTGAGTTACCAGATAGCTTTAAGATTGATCTACGGGATTTTTGTATGCCCACTCCGAGTCGACGAATTACTAGTAACTATGGATATCGGAAGGCATATCGCCGGGTGCACAGAGGTTTAGATATAAAGGTCTATACCGGTGATACGATTGTTTCGGCTTTTGATGGGAAAGTGCGTATAGTGCGTTATGACGCAGGAGGATATGGTAAGTATGTTGTAATACGACATCCGAATGGCTTGGAAACCATTTATGGACATTTGTCTGCTCAACTAGTAAAAGAAAATGAGGAAGTAAGAGCTGGCCAGCCCATTGGTCTTGGGGGAAGTACAGGTCTTTCTTCCGGTTCGCATTTACATTTCGAGACACGTTTGTTGGGGGTAGCAATAAATCCTGCTTTGTTGTTTGACTTCCCCAATCAAGACGTAACGTGTGATTATTATACGTATTATAAGGATAGTTATGGTAAGCAGTCTGATTTGGCATCAATGCGGACGGCAAAGGAAAGTGCGGCTTTTGGAGGAGGAACTGATAATTCAACGTCTGCTGCTTCAGAAGTGGGGGGTGATCATTTCTATAAGATAAAAAAGGGCGAGACGCTATATTCTGTTTCGAAAAAAGTTGGAGTAAGCGTTGAACAACTATGTAAGATTAATGGATTTAAGAAAAGCAAAAAGTTGATGCCGGGACAAATTTTACGTTATTGATTACTCGGATTACCGATTTACGATATATGGATAGGGGTTCTTTAAAAGAATTCCTATTCTTTTTATTATAAGGATAATCCTTGAATTTGGGGGTTTCGTGTATTTTGTGTATTTTTGTATCATACAAAATAATTTATGGGTATGCCGGTATTTGATACGAACGAAGAATTTTTGCAAGCATTTTCTATTTGCCGTAATGTCTTTTCTCGTAAATTGAAGGATTACGGAACTGCTTGGCGGATAATGCGGATTCCTTCTGTTACTGATCAGGTTTTTATTAAAGCTAGTCGGTTGCGTTCTGTACAAGAAAGTGGAATTGCGGAAATTGTAGAGTCGCCTGTTGAGTCTTTTGTTGCAATAGTCAATTATTGTATTATAGGTTTGATTCAGTTGTCAAACGAGAGCGTACTTGAACCAGATATGACTTATGATGAAGCGATCGAAGCTTATGATTGGTATGCCAATCAATGTTTTGAATTAATGAAGCATAAGAACCATGATTATGGTGAAGCCTGGAGGGGTATGCGCGTGGGGTCTTATGTGGATATGATTCTTATGAAACTATATCGCACAAAGCAAATTGAAGATAATAACGGAAGGACTTTGGTTTCAGAAGGAATTGATGCTAATTATATGGATATGATTAATTATTCGATCTTTGGCATAATACGGTTGGAGCTTGAAAAACAGTAATCTTGAATTTGTGAAAACAGTGTTGATAAATGTTTGTAGATACGTCTTATCTGCAACATTTATTTTTTCCGGATTTACCAAGGCAGTAGATCCTCAAGGAATGTCGTATAAATTGGAAGCTTATTTCCAGTATTTTGGATTAAGTAAGTTCCTTGAATCACCGTATCCTATTTTTTTTGCGGATATAATAGCCGTATTTGAGTTTACTCTTGGTATTTTTTTGTTGTTGGGCGCCCGTCGTAAAATATGTAGTGGGGTGGTATTTGTTGTCATGCTTTTTATGACAGCTTTAACTGCTTATATTTACAGATATAATCCGATAAGTGATTGCGGATGTTTTGGAGATGTTTTGGTGCTGTCGAATGCTTTGACATTTTGGAAGAATGTAGTTTTGTTGGCGATGTCAACAGCTTTACTTTTTAACCAAACGAGAATATGGCGTTTGATTTCAGAACAACATCAATGGATAATGATATATTATTCGATGACATTTATTTTGGTGTTGTGTATATATAGCGCTCATTATCTGCCAATTATTGATGTCGGAAAGTATCGTGTCGGTGTTAGTTTGTTAGATGCAACCCGTTCTGAAACCGAGACCACGTTTTTGTATGAGAAGGGTGGAGATACCATAAAGGTTGATATAAAACATGTGCCAACAGATACAACTTGGCAATATGTGTCTACAACTAATAAGTTGATAAAGTCCGCTTCAATAACTAATTTCTTTGTAGTTGACAGCGAGGGAAATGATCATACAGATTCTGTACTCAATAATAAGAGTCGTTTATTTGTAATTACCTGTCCGAATATGGATGATGCTGAGGATGGAGTAACTGATAGATTGAATGACTTGGCTGATTTTTGTGATGATTATAATTATGGTCTGATTTGTTTGACGGGGAGTGATAGTATGTCTGTAGAAAGATGGAAGGATAGAACTGGAGCTACCTATCCTATTCTTTTTGCAGATGCAAGTATGTTGCGTGAATTTGTCCGGTCTAATCCTGGTTTGGTGCTTATGCAGTCTGGGAAAATTATAAGAAAGTGGAGCTGCAATAATCTTCCGGATGAAAATGAATTCTTGTCGGATATAAAAGGAATGAAGTCGGATGTATTTTGCGCTGACACTATTTCTTGGCAATTATTGAAAATAATTCTATGGTTTGTTGTACCTTTGCTCTTTGTAATATTGATTGATCAGATTTGGCATAAGAGGCGAGGAATAAAAAAGAAAATAACTAACAACCCTTTTAATTTAAACAATATGAGAAAGAAAATTGTAGCAGGTAATTGGAAAATGAATAAAAACCTGCAAGAAGGAATTGAATTGGCAAAGGAACTTAACACGGTATTGAGCGCAGATAAGCCCAATTGTGGAGTCATTATTTGCACTCCGTTTATCCATTTGGCATCAGTAGCTTCTATCGTAGATCCTACTATTATAGGGGTAGGTGCAGAAAACTGTGCTGATAAAGTAAGTGGAGCTTATACTGGAGAGGTTTCTGCAGAAATGGTAAAATCAACGGGCGCAAATTATGTGATTTTAGGACATAGTGAGCGTAGAGCTTATTATCATGAGACTGCAGAAATTCTGAAGGAGAAAGTAAAACTTGCTCTTGCAAATGGATTGAAAGTGATTTTCTGTATCGGTGAAGTTCTGGAGGACAGAGAAAGTGGAAAACAAAATGAGGTTGTAAAAGCTCAATTGGAAGGTTCTTTGTTTGACTTGACACCTGCTGAGTTTTCTAATATTATCTTAGCTTACGAACCGGTATGGGCAATCGGAACAGGTAAGACTGCAACCGCAGATCAGGCACAGGATATGCACGCCTTTATCCGTAAGACTATTGCTGATAAATTTGGTGCTGAGGCTGCTGAAAATGTTTCGATTCTTTATGGAGGTAGCTGCAAACCTAGTAATGCCAAGGAATTGTTCGCGAAGAATGATGTCGATGGTGGCTTGATTGGTGGCGCGGCATTGAAAGCTGCAGATTTTAAAGGCATTATTGATGCTTGGAAATAATAAAATAAAGAAATCTTGCCAGTCCGATTGAGGTTGGCAAGATTTCTTGGCTATATACTGACACTTCAATCAATAATATTACAGTATTACTGATATGCGTTTTCCTTGTTTATTCCTATTCGCACTGCTTGGCTTATCGTTGCAGGCACAAGTCGTAAATGATTCCTCAAAAAAAGAGAATCAGCATCCTCTTGAGAGGCATCAGAAAAAAGATACGACTCATGCCCCTGTGGACAGAAGTGTAATGGAGAAAGATACGGGTGGAGCTGGCGAACGTATGGAAGTTCGGCGATCGTATGTTCGAAGAAAAGGTGCGGGCTATCGCATTCAGATTTTTACCGGAGGTAATTCTCGAACTGACAGGATGCGAGCCAATCGGATGGGAGGATTATGTAGATCATATTTTCCTGAATTGTCTGTTTATACGCATTTTGAATCTCCAAGATGGATTTGCAGGGTCGGCGATTTTAAAACTGCTGAAGATGCCCGAGTATACGTCCGGAAAATGAGAAACCTGAAAGTTTTTAAGGAATTGCGCATTGTTAGAAGTGTGGTATGGCAATATTGGTAAAAGATATGGATGAAAATAAAATTGAAGCTCTAAAAGCTCATTATTTGGAAATTTTAAAATTACTGGGGGAGAATCCTGATAGGGAGGGATTGTTAAAAACTCCGGAACGAGTAGCAAAGGCGATGTTGACGCTTACCCGGGGGTATGACATGGATCCTTCTGAAATATTGAAATCCGCTCGTTTTAGAGAAGAGTATAGCCAGATGGTGATTGTGAAGGATATTAATTTTTATTCCTTGTGCGAACATCATATGCTTCCATTTTATGGTAAAGTACATGTGGCTTATATTCCCAATGGAATTATAACTGGATTATCAAAAATCGCACGTGTCGTGGATGTTTTTTCTCATCGTTTGCAAGTGCAGGAGAGGATGACTCTGCAGATAAAAAATTGTATACAAGAAGCGTTGAATCCTTTGGGAGTAATGGTCGTGGTAGAAGCGAAACATATGTGTATGCAGATGCGTGGGGTTGAAAAACAGAATTCCGTGACAACAACAAGTGATTTCTGTGGAGCTTTTAATCAGGCAAAAACCCGAGAAGAATTTTTACAATTGATTAGACAAAAACAATAGAATAGGAGATTTTTTAGTCGCAGTTTTTTTAGACCACAAAAAAGGCATTTTGAATAGTCGGTTTTTCGGAATAAAATATTAAATTTGCGTTCGCAATGCGGTAGTAGCTCAGTTGGTAGAGCATTAGCTTCCCAAGCTAAGGGTCGCGGGTTCGAGCCCCGTTTACCGCTCAAGATAATGATGAAATAATATTTGCTGTGACGCCTTTTTTAGTGGTCATATTATTATTAGGATTCGTATTTATCGCAACAGAGCGAATCCATCATGTAAACCGCGCAGCGGTGGCTATGTTCGTCGGTGTTTTATGTTGGCTTTTATATTTGGGATATGGCGCATCATATGTACGAACACAGCACTTATATGAATATTCTTTATTCTTGCATGGGGCAGAAAATTCTTTAGGTACAATAAAAGAATTTATTGCAAAATCCGTGTTTATGAAATATATAACAGACGCTTGTGAGTTGGTTCTGTATATATTGGCAACAATGACAATTGTTGAAATTCTGAATAGCAATGGGTGCTTTGATTTTTTGAAACCTTTGTTGCGTACTCGAAAAAGCCAAAAGATGGTTTGGATATTGGCAGGCGTGACGTTCTTGGTTTCTGCAAATATTGATAATTTGACAACAACTTGTTTGATGTTGACAGTAATGCATTCTGTGGTTGCAAATCCTCGTCAGCGGATGGTTTTAGGGACAATTGTCGTTTTGTCAGCTAATGCCGGTGGTGCTTTTACCGTAATTGGCGATGTAACAAGTCTGATGTTGTGGATAAAAGGGGCGGTTACGCCTACTGCCTATTCGGGTATGATGGTAATTCCTATCATTGTGGCAATGTCTATTCCTATTTATATGGTTAGTAAAATGCTGCCAGATCGTTTGGCTTTGGTGGAATCAATACAACGTTTTTCCGGGGTTAGTGATGGCTGGTGGTATCGTGCTCAACGTGTTATAATGGGGATTGTTGGAATTGGCGGCCTTTGGTTTATTCCAACATTTCATCGGATTACGCATTTGTCGCCGTTTGTGGGTGCTCTCTGCGTGTTGGCTTTATTGTGGATCGTGAATGAATTGGTCAATCGAACCTTTTTAAGAGCCGAAAAAATGGTGCCTAAGTTGTTTCCGCAGTCTCTTGAGTATGCAAATATTCAAACCATGTTATTCTTGATTGGTGTATTTCTGGCTGTGGGGGCAATAAATGAAACGGAGGCGAGCAATGCAATTTGGGGATTTGTTGATAAATATGTAGGAAATTCGTACATACTGGGTGCATTGATGGGGCTCTTGTCAAGTGTGCTGGATAGTACAGTTGTCGTAATTAGTAATTTGTTTTTTGTTCCCATAGAAAGCGGACAGAATGTGGAATATCTAAATTATATGCAGAATGGTAGTTTTTGGCCGTTCTTGAGTTTTTGTACAGCGATGGGAAGTTCATTGTTTGTACTCGGTTCGCTGGCAGGAATTGCTCTAATGAAAATGGAGAACGTTTCTATAGGGTGGTATATCCGATTTATTTCAGGAAAAGTACTGTTGGGATGGCTTGTAGGGGGCGTTATATTTTATTTGATAGCAGAATATTGTTGAAATAAAAACATAAGTTATGGTAAAAATCAAATGTGTCGGAATCTTGACTTCTGGGGGAGATGCTCCTGGCATGAACGCAGCAATTCGTTCTGTTACAAGAAGTGCAATATGTAACGGATTCAAGGTAAAAGGCATTTATCGTGGTTATGATGGCTTGATCAACGATGAAATAAAGAGGTTTACCACAGAGGATGTTAGTAATATCATACAAACGGGTGGTACAATTTTACGTACGGCACGATCAAAAGAATTTGAAACAGCAGCCGGACGTAAAAAGGCTTTTGAAACTTTAAAAAAAGAAGCTATAGATGCTCTAGTTGTAATAGGTGGAAATGGCTCTTTGACGGGAGCCATGATCTTTGCTGAAGAGTATGATATACCATGTATCGGTTTGCCCGGTACGATTGATAATGACTTGTATGGAACAGATAGTACAATAGGGTACGATACAACGTTGAATACAATTACGCAGTGCGTGGATAAGATTCGTGATACAGCAACATCGCATGAGCGTATCTTTTTTGTTGAAGTTATGGGGCGTGATGCAGGCTTTTTAGCTCAGAATAGTGCAATTGCAGCTGGCGCTGAGGCAGCTATAATTCCAGAAGATTCAACAGGAAGCGACCAACTTATTAAATTCATGGAACGTGGAATCCGGAAAAGTAAGAAAAGTTGTATTGTCATTGTTAGTGAGAGTCCTAAATGTGGGGCAATGTATTATGCAAATCGCGTGAATAAAGAATATCCTAATTTCGATGTTCGCGTTTCAATCTTAGGACACTTGCAGCGCGGTGGTACACCTTCAGCGCGTGACAGAATTTTGGCAAGCCGTGTTGGAGTTGGAGCTATTGAAGCTATTGTGCAAGGACAGCGTAATGTGATGGTGGGTGTGCGAAATAATGAGGTCGTATACGTACCTTTTGTTGATGCTGTAAGTAAGCGGAAACCTATGGATAAACAGTTGATTAAAGTGCTTGACGAGTTGTCAATCTAAAAAAATATAGGAAATGTCACAAGTAAAAGGTCGAATATCACAAATTATTGGTCCTGTTGTGGATGTTTATTTTGACACAAACGGACTAAAAGCTGAGGACGTTTTACCCCGAATTCATGATGCATTGGAGGTTTTGCGTCCGGATGGTACGAAATTGATTGTAGAAGTTCAACAACACATTGGCGAAGATACTGTCAGAACCGTGGCTATGGATAATACGGATGGCTTGCAGCGTGGACTTGAGGTCGTGCAATTGGGCTCTCCGATTAAGATGCCGGTGGGCGATCAAATCAAAGGGCGAATGATGAATGTTGTTGGAGAATCTATTGATGGATTGAGTAATTTGGACCATACAAATGCTTACCCTATTCATCGAGAACCTCCCAAGTTTTCAGATTTGAAAACTTCTAGTGAAGTATTATTTACAGGAATTAAGGTCATTGATTTGTTGGAACCATACGCAAAAGGCGGAAAAGTCGGTCTGTTTGGTGGAGCAGGAGTTGGTAAAACCGTCTTGATTATGGAGCTAATCAATAATATAGCTAAAGGACACGATGGATATTCTGTTTTCGCGGGAGTAGGCGAGCGTACTCGTGAGGGTAATGATCTGTTACGAGAAATGTTGGAATCAGGCGTCGTTAAGTATGGTGATGAATTCTTGAAAGCCATGGAGAATGGCGAGTGGGATTTGTCTAAAGTTGACTATGAAGCGGTAAAACAGAGTCAGGCAACTCTTGTTTATGGGCAGATGAATGAACCGCCTGGAGCACGTTCTTCTGTTGCATTATCTGGTCTAACAGTTGCTGAAGCCTTTCGTGATCAAGGGGCTGAATCTGGGAAATCAACCGATATCTTGTTTTTTATAGATAATATTTTCCGTTTTACACAAGCGGGATCAGAAGTTTCAGCTTTGTTGGGACGAATGCCTTCTGCCGTAGGATACCAACCAACATTGGCTAGTGAGATGGGAGCCATGCAGGAACGTATTACTTCAACAAAAAATGGATCAATTACATCAGTGCAGGCTGTTTACGTACCTGCAGACGATTTAACTGATCCTGCACCTGCAACTACATTTACTCATTTGGATGCAAAAACTGTGCTCAGTCGTAAAATAACCGAACTTGGAATTTATCCGGCTGTAGATCCATTGGATTCTTCATCACGAATCTTAGACCCGAATGTGGTCGGCGAAGAACATTATAATTGTGCCCAGCGTGTTAAGCAGATCTTGCAGAAGAATAAGGAATTGCAAGATATTATTGCAATATTGGGAATGGATGAACTTTCAGATGAGGATCGTGAAACAGTTAATCGTGCACGACGCGTTCAACGTTTTTTGAGCCAACCCTTTACGGTTGCCGAAAAATTTACAGGAGTGCCGGGAGTAATGGTTTCAATTGAAGATTGTATTAAGGGATTTAATATGATTTTGGATGGTGAAGTCGATTATTTGCCGGAGCAGGCTTTCTTAAATGTTGGAACAATAGAACAAGCCATAGAGAAAGGCGAAAAATTGTTGGCTGCAGCTAAAGGATAGGAGATTGTCGTTATGCAGTTGAGTTTGACTATTGTTTCTCCTGAAGAAACGCTTTTTGATGGCGAAGTCATGAGTGTTCAAGTTCCTGGAGTATTGGGCAGATTTGAAATTTTAGAGAATCATGCTCCAATTATTTCGAGTTTGACTTCGGGTGATATTGTTTATAAAACGAAGTCAGAGTCATCTTCATTGGGAATAAAAAACGGTTTCGTTGAAGTCCAGAATAATAAGGTAATGATTTGTGTTGAATTAAGATAATCTTAGTATATCAGATAATCTCTTATGAGTTACATAGGAAAAAATATAGTCGTTTTAGCCGTAATAGAAATTGTAATGGTATTTCTTATTACAATCGTGAGTCAGACTCTTTTCCCGTCAGATACGGTTAGTCTTTTTACAACGATTGGATTGGCTGTAGTTTTTTTCTTAATGGACGGCCTGACTTTGGTGTTAAGCAATAAAATGTTGCACAAACAGTCCAAACACATGGTAGGTTTTTATCTGGTAGCAAAAGTGTTGCGTTTTATGATTTCCGTGGCAGTCATATTTCTTTATTTGATAGCTGGAGGTGATCATGCAATGATGTTCGTAATACAATTATTACTTTTTTATTTGGTCACTTTGCTTTTTACAAATGCAAGTTTGGTTAAGAGTGAAGCAATAAACAAAAGGAAAGTATGAGAAGATTAAGATTTTTATCACTTTGCATTGTTCTCTTATGTTCTTTTTCAGTAAGTGGCTTTGCTGAGACAAAGTTGAACTTTAGTGTAAAGGATGTAATAGTAGGACATTTGAGCGACTCATATGAGTGGCATATGGCTTCATGGAACGATTTTCATTTGACAATCCCTTTACCAGTAATTGTAAAAGGTGAAAATTCTGGATGGCATTGTTTTAGTTCCTCAAAGTTGACAGAAGCTGGTGATAGAGGATATGAGAATTTTTATATCAATTCTCAAGATGGAAAAATATATGAGCGTGTAGGTTCTGAAAGTAGGCGTCCTTTAGATTTGTCTATAACAAAGAATGTTGTACAAATTTGGATTGCCGCAGCTTTGATGCTCATAATATTTTTAGGTTGTGCTCATTGGTATAAGAAAAAGGACGTTTCATCAGATTCCCCGAAGGGATTTGTTGGATTTATAGAAATGTTTGTCAATATGGTTGTGGAAGATATTGTTATTCCAAGTATAGGAAAAAAACACTATCGCCCTTACGTTCCATATATTTTGACGTTGTTCTTCTTTGTATTCACAGTTAATATCCTAGGTCTGATACCGTTTTTTCCAGGAGGTGCCAATGTAACGGGTAATATCAGTATTACTTTATTTTTGGCGTTTTGTACATTTTTGGCTGTTAATTTATTTGGAAATAGAGAGTATTGGAAGGAGGTCTTTTGGCCGAACGTTCCATTATTTTTAAAATGTCCAATACCATTGATGCCAATAATTGAGATTATAGGTGTTATCAGTAAACCATTTGCTTTAATGGTTCGTTTGTTTGCTAATATAATGGGAGGTCATGCCGTAATCTTGTCTTTGACATGTATTATCTTTATAACTTTTCAAGTAAGTCTCGTTATAGGAACATCATTAAGTGCAATCAGTTTTTTGTTGATGATTTTTATGAATTGCATTGAGGTGCTGGTCGCATTTATTCAGGCTTATGTTTTTGCAATTTTAAGTTCTGTATTTATAGGATTGGCACATCCTGAAGTAGAAGAGAATAATTAAGAATTAGTAGTATAGAAAACCATTTAAAACTTAGAATTATGTTATCATTAGTAGTATTACAAGCTGCTGCTGCAGCCGGACTCGCAAAATTAGGAATTGGAATTGGTTCAGGTATAGCTGCTGTTGGTGCAGGTATTGGTATTGGAAAAATTGGTGGTGCTGCCATGGAAGCGATAGCTCGACAGCCGGAAGCAACAAGCGATATTCGTTCAAATATGATTATTGCTGCAGCCTTAGTGGAAGGTGTTGCATTTTTTGCTATTGTAGTATGCGTTTTGTGTTTGTTCCTGTAATTTCTAATTGAATTTGTTATGCCATCTTTTTTAACTCCAGATCTAGGCCTGCTTTTCTGGATGTTTTTGGCATTCGTGATCGTTTTCGGTGTCTTGGCAAAATTTGGCTTCCCTGTAATTACAAAGATGGTGGAAGATCGCAAAAAATATATTGATGAGTCACTTCAAAATGCGCGGATTGCCAATGAAAAGCTAAGTCGTGTAAAGATTGAAAGTGAAAAGCTTATTCAGGAAGCTCGTGAACAGCAGGATAGAATTTTAAAAGAGGCAATGGCAACCCAGCAGAGCATTATATCTGAAGCGAAGAGTAAAGCGCTGGTAGAGAGTAATAAACTTCTTGAAAATGCGAAGAAGCAAATTCAGGTTGAAAAAGAAAATGCTTTGCGTGAGATACGTGCACAAGTTGCTGACTTGTCTGTGAATGTAGCCGAAAAAATCCTATTAAGAAAGTTGGACAAAACGGCAGAGCAAGACCAATTTGTGGAGCGCTTGGTTGATGAAGCACTTGCCTCAAAATAAAAGTGTACTAGAATGGATATAGGTGTTGTTTCGATGCGATATGCAAAGGCCTTATTGCAATTTGCCAAAATCAATAAGGAAGAAGATTTGGTGTATGCCGAGATGCAGAAGCTTGCGCAGTCATATATTTCTGTATCGCAGTTGCGTACAGCATTGCTCTGTCCTACGTTAGCAGCAGACAAAAAACATAAAATTTTGTCTGTAGCAACTAGTGGGGATGAGCCTTTGTCCACTTCGTCGGACAGATTTTATGAATTGGTTGTTAAACAGCAACGTGTTGATTGTATGCAGTTTATCGCAAATTCATATATTACACTATACCGTGAAGAGAAAAATTTAACTCAGGGACGTTTGATTACAGCGCATCCGATTTCTGAAAAAACGGTTATGCGTATGAAAATGTTGGTGAACAAGTTGACGCACAAAGATGTTGACTTTGATATTGTGCTCGATAAGTCTATACAGGCTGGTTTTATTCTGGAATATGGAACATATCGAATGGATGCCAGTTTAAAGAATCAATTGATGCAGATGAGACGAAAACTATCGACTGCAGCTTGTTGAGTGTTATGTGAAATCTAATTGAATATGAATTATGCCTAATAATATAAAGCCTAGTGAAGTTTCGCAAGTTTTATTGGAACAACTTGGCAATTTAAAGAATGACATTAAATTTGAAGAAATTGGTGTTGTACTTCAAATTGGTGATGGCGTAGCGCGTATTTATGGCTTGAATAATGTCACTGAAAACGAATTGCTAGAGTTTGATAATGGAGTAATGGGGGTAGCAATGAATCTTGAGGAGGACAATGTTGGAGCTGTTTTGTTGGGACCTTCTGATGGAATCAAGGAGGGCCAACGCGTGAAGCGAACGGGACGAGTTGCTTCAATTATGGTAAGCGATCAAATGCTAGGACGTGTAATTAATCCTTTGGGTGAACCTTTGGATGGAGGGGCTCCAATTGGGGGAGAGAAATTCTTGATGCCTTTGGATCGTAAAGCCCCAGGAGTAATATATCGTCAACCGGTTAATCAAGCTTTGCAAACAGGATTGAAAGCGGTTGATTCAATGATACCTATCGGACGTGGACAACGTGAATTGATTATTGGTGACCGCCAAACAGGTAAAACGGCAATCGCTATTGATACAATTATTAATCAGAGGGATAATTTTGAGAAAGGTGATCCTGTGTATTGTATATATGTAGCGATAGGTCAAAAGGCTTCAACAGTAGCAAATATCGTAAATACCTTAAAAGAGCATAATGCGTTGGAATATACGATAATTGTTTCTGCAACAGCTGCAGAGCCAGCTGCATTACAATACTATGCACCGTTTGCGGGAGCTGCGATAGGTGAATATTTTCGCGATCGTGGTATGCACGCTTTGGTCGTATATGATGATTTGTCTAAACAAGCCGTGGCTTATCGAGAAGTTTCGTTAATTCTTCGGCGACCATCAGGGCGTGAAGCTTATCCTGGAGATGTCTTTTATTTGCATTCTAGATTATTGGAGCGTGCCGCTAAAATTAATAATCAGACAGAGGTCGCTCAAAAGATGAATGATTTGCCTGAAAGCATGAAAGGACATGTAAAAGGTGGTGGTTCTCTGACGGCACTGCCAATTATAGAGACACAAGCAGGTGACGTTTCGGCATACATTCCGACCAATGTAATTTCCATTACAGATGGACAGATATATTTGGATACCAATCTTTTTAATCGTGGATTCCGACCTGCTATCGATGTGGGTATTTCTGTTTCGCGTGTCGGTGGAGCTGCGCAAATTAAAAGCATGAAGAAAGTTTCGGGAACATTAAAGATTGATCAAGCTCAGTATCGAGAATTGGAGGCATTTTCAAAATTTTCTTCAGATATGGATGCAGTAACTGCAATGACATTGGATCGTGGACGTAAAAATAATCAATTATTGATTCAGCCACAATATCATCCTATGCCAGTTGGCGAACAAGTAGCTATTTTATATTGTGGAACGCATGGCTTGTTGCGTGATGTCCCCTTGTCTAAAATTGCAGATTTCCAAGATAGTTTCTTGCAGACATTGCGGACTAACTATAATCAGGAAGTACTTGTGCCCTTGGCTAATGGACAACTTACTGATGATGTGTGCAAGTTGATAGAGCAAGTGGCTACAGGTATTAGTGGTCAATATAAAAATTAAAACCTATGGCATCGCTTAAGGAGGTTAAGACGCGTATTGCATCAGTAAATAGCACCCGTAAGATTACGAGTGCTATGAAAATGGTGGCGTCGTCAAAGTTGCATCGTGCTCAACAAGCGATTGAAGGAATGCGTCCATATCAGTCTCAGTTGACTAACATGGTTGGACGTTTTTTCAATAGTATGCATGGGGATATAAATTCTCCTTTTATTCTTAAACGTCCAGTTTCAAAGGTCGCAATTGTTGTTTTAAGTTCCAATTCCAGTTTATGTGGTGGGTTTAATGCTAATGTTGCAAAACTTTTAGCCAAGACAATAGAATCTTATAAGCAAGAAAGCATAACGGATATTACTGTTTTTCCAATAGGTGCTAAGATTTCAGAGAATGCTCGTAAAATGAATACAGTTGTGTGTGATGGTGCTTCTGATTTTACAGCAATGCTTGACCATCCTCAATATTCTCAAATAGCATCGTTGGCAAAGGAGTTGATGGATAATTTCGTAAATGAGAAATATGATAAAATAGATCTGATTTACCATCAATATAAGAGTACATCTACTCAAATATTGCAGCGTAAAACGCTTTTGCCTATTGATTTGAGTCAAAAAGTTTGTGATGAGTCTGGACAATTGGATTATATTATTGAACCTTCTGCTGCTGAGTTATTAGAAATGTTGTTGCCACTTAGTATAAGTTTTCAGCTTTATACTGCTGTCCTTGATAGTTTGGCTAGTGAGCACGCGGCTCGTGTGGTTGCCATGCAGGTAGCAACGGACAACGCAGATGATTTGTTGCATGAGTTGACTTTGACTTATAATAAGACTCGTCAGCAGGCTATAACCAATGAGTTATTAGATATTGCTGGAGGGTCTGCTAGATGATTCTATATAAAAAGACCTGCCTTAGTAATGTAATAAGGGCAGGTCTTTTTTCTCATTTTAAGATCGAGCGATAAGCGTGAGATGGGATCTACTTTACACGTCCGCCGCTTATCCAATATTTTTTCCAATATTTTTGATGAAGTGAGCTTACTGTTACTCCTTTGGATGAGCTTGCGTGTATAAATTTCTTGTCTTTTAAATAGATTCCAACGTGTGAACACCTTTTTTTATTTTGAGAGGAGCCAAAAAATACCAAATCACCTTCTTTTAGTTTTCTTTTTCTAATACGTCTTGAGCTTATTTTCATTTGATCATTGCTATGACGAGCAATGTTTTTATGATATACATTTTGATAGATTTTTTTTGTAAAAGCAGAACAGTCAATGCCATTTCGGGATGTACCTCCATATTGATAAGGGGTTCCAATCCACGATGCAGCTTCAATGTATAGTTCGTGATTGTCGTCATAATCAATATACATGTTTAGTTTGGAAGCGGCTTGTACAATTTCTCGCATTTCAGTTTCCGAAAAATTGTTTCGTGTTGTTCTGCAGCCTGTTAAAAAGAGAAGGGCCATACCTATAATAAAGGTATGGCTCATACGCTGTTTGTTGAACATAAGGTTATTCGTGTTTTATGTATTATTCACCATGTTCAGAAATGAATCGTTCAGCTTCAATCGCAGCTTTACAGCCGCTTGCTGCTGCTGTTATGGCTTGTCGGTATAATGGATCTGCAACATCACCTGCAGCATATACACCTGGAACTCCAGTGCGTGGCGTTGTGCCTTCAGTTATGATGTAGCCGTTCTCATCAATTTTTACCCAAGGTAGAAATATTTCACTATTAGGCTTGTGACCGATTGCCAAAAAGAATCCGTCAATGGAAATATCAAAAAATTCCTCATTTTCGGTTCCTTTGTGACGAACCAGATGTGCACCTTCTACGCCATTCTCTCCAAATAGTCCAATGGTATTAGTTTCAAACAAAATTTTGATTTTGGGATTATTCATAACGCGGTCCTGCATTGTTTGTGAAGCGCGTAGATAAGGTTTACGTACAATCATATAGACTTGTTGCGCAAGACCTGCCAGATAGGTAGCTTCTTCGCAAGCCGTGTCTCCACCACCTACTACAGCGACTGTTTTTTTGCGGTAGAAGAATCCATCGCATGTGGCACATGCACTTACGCCACGCCCTTTGTATTTTTCTTCATCTTTTAATCCCAAATATTTGGCTGTAGCACCAGTGGCAATAATTAATGTTGAGCAACGAATTTGACTCTCATCATCGAATGTTATGGTGTATGGCCGTTTGCTTAAATCTGCTTTTATAGCTATGGATTCGCGAATTTCTGTACCAAAGCGCAATGCTTGGTTGCGTAGGTCTTCCATCATTTGATTACCGTCAACGCCTTCCGGATATCCTGGAAAATTCTCTATTTCGGTTGTTGTCGTAAGTTGCCCTCCAGGTTGCAATCCTTCATATAGTATAGGTGATAAACCTGCTCTACTAGCATAGATTGCAGCTGTATATCCGGCGGGGCCAGAGCCTATTATTAAACATTTTGTTGTCTCCATGATGATACAATTTTTATGGTGATTTTGTTACTTATCTAAGGTCAATAACTTGTGCTTCTGGGTAATCTGCACTATTAAATCTGAATTCTGAATCGCTCATACGAATCCCGGTTTTCAGGTCATATATGCTAAGTCTTGTCCACTGCGTTCCGTTTTTTATTCTTACGCATAATGGCGTGTAATTTTTGTCTATGCTAACAATCATTATTGGAATGGCTGCATGTCTGTTCTGTGCAGTTAAAGTGATTTCATAGCAGAATTTACCGCGCAAATTTGTGTTTTTGCAACTTAGTGTATACCCTTTTTTATAGAGGTTGATGAATGCGTAGGGGTTCATTTTTTGCAATTCAGATGAGGTCGGGGTACTTACATTTACTTCTCCACTGGATTTTACATATTGCCATAGCGTTTTTCCATCAAACCACGTTATGAGAGGTTGGGTAATGATGTGGAATTTATTATTTTTAATGTAGATTTGTCCGGTTGCACTTCCACTTTGATTTTTTCCGTTTGCAAAAGTTGTAGCCTTAAATGTGGCTTGCATGGTTTTACCATTGAGCCGTTTGGCGGTATTGTCCAGAATCTGTCGGCTGTTTTGTGCAAATATTGGTGTAAACAAAATAAATGTGGAGGCAAGTAATGCCACGAAAAGTCTTATTCGTATCATGATTTATGAGTTTAATATGTTTTCAAGTGTATTTAAATCGTAAACGAGTACTTCTCTAGGTTTGCTACCTTGTGCCGGACCTACAATACCAGCTTCTTCTAACTGATCCATTAAACGGCCAGCCCGGTTGTAACCGATTGAAAATTTTCTTTGAATGCTTGATGTTGATCCCATTCCAGACGAAACTACCAAACGTGCAACTTCCGCAAACATCGGGTCTCTTTCTGGAGCATCTAATCCTGTACCTGATTTAAATTCGGAATTTCCATCCATATTTACTTCCGGTAATTCAAAGGCAGCAGGATAGGCCTGTTGTTGAGCAATATAGTTGTTTATGTTTTCAACTTCATCAGTATCCACAAAAGCGCATTGCACACGTACAGGATCAGTGTTGCAGAGAAATAGCATGTCACCTTTTCCTACGAGCTGGTTGGCTCCCGATCTGTCGAGAATGGTACGGCTATCAATTTGCGACATGACTTTAAAGGCCATACGTGCCGGGAAATTTGCTTTTATGGTACCTGTAATGATGTTTGTTGTTGGTCGTTGAGTTGCAATAACCATATGAATGCCGACTGCACGTGCTAATTGGGCAATACGTGCAATAGGAAGTTCAACATCTTTACCCGCAGTCATAATTAGGTCGCCAAACTCATCGATGATCACCACAATATAAGGCATGAATTCATGTCCCTTTTCCGGATTGAGCAGACGTGCATTGAATTTGGCGTTATATTCCTTGATATTACGCACCTTTGCCATCTTTAACAAATCATATCTGTGATCCATTAGCTGACAGAGACTGTTGAGCGTTTGAACCACTCTTTTGACGTCAGTTATAATAGGATCCTTTTCTTCTGCGATTTTTGCTAAAAAATGTCGTTCGATAGGTGCATAAATACTGAATTCCACCTTTTTGGGGTCAACAAGCACCAGTTTTAATTCAGCGGGATGCTTTTTATAAAGCAGTGAGGTGATAATGGCATTTAGTCCAACGGATTTTCCCTGTCCCGTTGCACCTGCTACCAGCAAATGAGGCATTTTGGCCAAATCTACCATAAAAACTTCATTTGTGATGGTCTTACCTAATGCAATAGGCAGTTCAAATTTTGTTTCCTGGAATTTCTTACTGTTGATAATGCTTTCCATGGAAACGATTTGTGGCTTTTTATTTGGAACTTCAATACCAATGGTGCCTTTTCCTGGAATTGGTGCAATAATTCGTATGCCTAAAGCGCTTAGACTTAATGCAATATCATCCTCTAGATTCCTGATTTTGCTAATTCTTACTCCCTGTGCGGGCGTTATTTCGTACAACGTAATGGTTGGACCTATTGTTGCTTTGATGCTGGATATTTCCACGCCAAAATTACGTAAGATAGAAATAATTTTGTCCTTATTAGCCTTTTGCTCTGCCATATCAATGGCAGGTGCGTTGTCTGCATATTTATGCAATAGATTCTGTGTGGGATACTTATAGTTTTCCAAATCCTTTTTAGGATCATATGGCGTACGTTCATTGAGGAATGCGCCATTCGCATCTCCTGTAGCAATAGGGGTTGGGGTATTCAACGTATCATTTTGTTGTATATTGGAGGTAGAATTTTCAATGTTCTCTTCCAAAACAAGTGGGGGAATTGTTTCATCGTCAGTCTTATTGCTTAGGTCCAAACTGATGGTTTGTGGGTCTTCGTATTCTCTTGGCTCGTCGGTTTCTTCTAATGTGGCAGTACTTGCCGTCGTTGCATAATTAGGGGTATCGATGGTTTGTGAAGCCTTCGATAGCATGGTTTTTATCTTTTGTGACTTTTGCTTGATATATTCTTGAGGTGTAAGAATTTTCCTGATGATATTAATGGTTTCGTTGCTTACATATATCAAGTAGCATGAAGCTGCAATAAGAACAATAATCCATGTGCCAATCTCTCCTACATCTTGTGAAAGTCTTGCACAAATATTGCGGCCGTGCATGCCACCTAACCTGAACGATAATGTGTGGGCTATACTGTCTGGTAGGTTTTGTTCTACGAGTGTGAGAGCAATGGAAATCCAAATCATTAAGAAGGAACAGTTCAGAAACCATTTCCATAGTCGGACTTTATAGGCATTGGTAAGTTTCATACTGATTGTCAGTAAGAACACGGGAATAAAGAACGATGCTATACCAAAGTTCCTGTTCATAAAAAAATAGGACAAATATGCTCCTCCTTTTCCGCACCAGTTGGTGGCGTGGGTTAATTGGTGTGCTTCAACTCCGCTTTGATCTTCTGCCCCGGTAAACAGGTTAGATATCATGCTTAGGGTTAGGAAAATGGCAAAAGCAAAGAGGAAAATTCCAATTAGGAAACGGGTAGTTTCTCCTCTCACTTCTTGTCGAAATGAAAGGATTTGTCTGAATGAGAATTTGGGAGACTTATTGTTTTTTTTCTGACTTGGCCTGCGTGACATGTTGCTAAATTTTAGATGCAAAAATACTTGAAAAATGGGAATAATTCAGAAACTTGCCTATTTTTTTGTACTTTTGCAGAACCGTTTTTGTATTATGATGGAGCAGGATAAGAAAATATATTCAGAGGCAGTAGTAGAGTTTGTTACGGTTTCTGCGGAATATTGTAAAAGGCTGGAAACTTGTCAGGAATTTGGTCAGGATGATTTTATTGATGTATTCTGTAAAATCTTACCGCTACTTTATTTAAAGGCTTCATTATTGGTCGGGCTTGTTTCCGATGAAGAAGAAGGCTTTGTAGAACATCCTGTAACGGAAAACGATTATAATTATGTACGGAATTGTGTAGCAGATTTGTTGATGGACAAAGATGACTACTTAGATGTTTTTGTTGAGGATTTTAAATATTCAGATCGCCCGATCCGACAGACGATTAGTGAGAACTTGGCAGACGTGTATCAGAATTTACGAAACTTCATTGAAGTTTATCGGCAAGGATATGATGATGCAATGTTGCAGGCGTTAAGTGAGGTCGTTGTGACTTTTGAGTTGGAGTGGGGGCAGAAATTGTTGAATGCATTAAGAGCACTCCATGATGTGAAATATGGTGCTTATAATCAGATGGGATAATGGGGCAGCGAATACTTTATGAGAAAATAGATAAAACGAAGATAGCAAATTTGCCTTTGGTTATATTTGAAGGTAAAATTTGGGTGATTGATTCCCTTTTGGAAACTGAAAAAGCAGTTGATTTTTTGAGAAAACAGTCGGTTGTTGGAATAGATACGGAAACAAGGCCAAGTTTTCGACGCGGTGTAACATATAAAGTGTCATTGTTGCAAGTTGCGACTGAAGAAATTTGTTTCCTGTTCCGTTTGAATCATACAGGAATGCCTTCATGTCTGGTGCAGTTATTGCAGGATTCTGCGGTGTGCAAGGTGGGGCTCTCGCTTCGGGATGACTTTCAGAGACTTCGGGAGTTGACGGATTTACAGGTCGCAAATTATGTGGATTTGCAGCAGAAGGCAGCCCAAATGGGATTGAAAGATATGAGTCTTCAAAAGTTATATGCCAATTTTTTTGGACGTAAAATTAGCAAGCGGCAGCGGTTGAGCAATTGGGAAACTGATGTCTTGACTGATTCTCAGAAAAAGTATGCTGCAACTGATGCCTGGGCTTGTATCAAACTATATAAGGAAATGTGTCAGTTGATGCAGACACATGATTATCGTTTACTTTGTCAATATACAGCAAGTGAGTATCAAATACAACAGGAAACTACCAATTAATCATAATCATGGCGTACAAAAATATCTATCTGAAAAGAGGGAAAAATGAGAGTTTAAAGAGGTTTCATCCCTGGGTTTTTTCTGGTGCTATTCAGCGAACGGATGCCGAAGAGGGTGAAGTGGTTAATATCATTTCTTCTGAAGGCGAATTTGTGGCCGTTGGGCATTATCAGATTGGTTCAATAGCAGTGCGTGTATTAAGTTTTGAGCCTGCTGTCATTGATAGCGCGTTTTGGCATGACAGGCTGAGTGAGGCTTATCGCGTGCGCAAAACTCTGGGATTGGTAGGTCGTGAGGATCACTCTATATATCGTTTGGTTCATGGTGAGGGTGATCGTTTACCGGGTCTTATCGTGGATATTTATGGTAATATAGCTGTGATGCAGGCTCATTCGGTCGGGATGCATATGGCGCGTCAGCAGATTGCTGAGGCATTAATGGATGTTATGAATGGTACATTAACGTGTGTTTACTATAAATCGGAAACGACATTACCTTTTAAAGCCAACGTGGGAGCTGAGAATGGTTTCCTTATTGGAAATTCTGTTGATAATGTGGCGTTGGAAAACGGCTTGAAATTTCATATTGATTGGCATCGTGGACAGAAAACTGGCTTTTTTGTGGACCAACGCGAAAACCGGAGTTTGCTGGAGTCATATTCTGCCCATCGACGGGTGCTGAACATGTTTTGCTATACGGGGGGATTTTCCGTATATGCATTACGGGGTGGGGCAGAACTGGTACATTCCGTAGATAGCAGCAGTAAGGCGATTGATTTGACTCGAGCTAATGTGGAATTGAATTTTCAGAATGATCTTCGTCATGAAGCTTTTGCAGTTGATGCATTTAAGTATTTAGATCATATGGAATGTGGAAAATATGATCTTATTGTACTTGATCCGCCAGCATTTGCCAAACATAAGGATGCATTGCGCAATGCTTTGAAGGGGTATACTCGGCTTAATGCCATTGCTTTTGAGAAGATTCAGAAGGGTGGAATCCTGTTTACTTTCAGTTGCTCGCAGGCCGTGAGCAAGGACCAGTTCCGTTTGGCCGTGTTTACTGCAGCGGCACAAGCCAAGCGTCACGTGCGTATTCTACATCAACTTCATCAACCGGCCGATCATCCTATTAATATATATCATCCGGAAGGAGAATACCTTAAAGGATTGGTCTTGGAGGTTGAGTAATCATATTATTTCATATGTTTGAGTCTAATTGAATGATGATTCTTTAACAAGAAGGCTTCTGAGAAAAATAAAGTCCGACCTTATTTTTTTCAGAAGCCTTCTTGTTTGATCTTTGCAGCATGTATTATTGCCGTTTACCATTGGCTCGATATTCTTTAGGGCTGAGCTGTGTGATTTTTTTGAAAAAACGGCTTAGGTATGAGGCATCTGGAAAGTGGCAGCGCATGGCTATTTCTGCAATAGACAGATCTGGGCGATTGAGCAGGACTTTGATTTCAGCTGTCAGTTGTTCGTTGATGAGCCTTTTGGGTGTCTTTCCGTTTGAATAGGTGATGCATATTTCGTTTAGATAGCGCGGCGATATGCAGAGTTGTTGTGTATAGAAAGAGAGTTGGTGCTCGGTGGCTGCATGTTCATGGATCAGATACATAAAGTGGTGAAAAATCATCTGTTTCCGGGTGTATGGATGGGTATCTTTTACGTGAATTTTAGGAATGGCACTGAATATCCACATAAACAGGCTTTGTAAATAGTTTTGTTCGAGCTGTAGGGTGAATTCCGAAGGGGGCTGAGTAAATAACATTTTAGCCATGTCCATCCACAAATTAACATGCTGCCAGTTATATGGAGCTTGTGTATGATCCTTATAAGGGATTTCTTTCATATAATTGAAGAATGTGCTGTCTAAGTTTATGGCTGCCTGAAGAAATATTTTAGAAGGATACAGGACCATGCGAACCCTAAAATCCGGCGTAGAATGGATAAGTTGTAAAATGCTTCCTCTCCAAAAAATGAGTTCGGACATTTTCTTGAGGTAAAACTGTTGCGCACCGGTAGAAACAACGGCTTCGCCATCGGTGCAGATGAGTTGGATGCCACAGTTGAAGTGTCGGGGCGAATCGTGCAGAAAACTTAAGTTGCTTTCTTCGTAGTGGATATGGGTGGGGGATGAAAGTTCGGTTAAAAGCATATAGCAAGGTTTTCAATTACGAAAGTACGAATAAAAAGTGATAAATGGAAAAGTGAGTTAAAGTAATTGGTCGTAGGAGAACTTTGGGAGGTTGACCAGAATATGTTTGAAAAAATCAAGTATTGCCACTTGTTATTATCAATCCTTGGTTGAATCTCAAACTGGTTATGACAGAGGCGTGTGGTATGGAAGGTCTGGAATTCTAACGAGTTGCTAAATCTTATTCCGGATCAACTTTTTATGCTTACAGAAAATGTATTTTATGAAAAAGACTGATTATAGTTCGGAAAAGAAGATCATTTTTTGCTGTTTTCATGATTAAACCGTACTTTTGTGGGCTTTGATGTTAAAGTTCATATTATGTTATTCAATTCATTCGAATTTTTGATATACTTGCCTGTCGTATTTTTATTATATTGGCTTGTATTCAAGCATTTGAAAATACAGAATTTATTCCTTGTTATTGTCAGTTATATTTTTTACGGATGGTGGGAGACTTCATTTTTGTATTTGATAGCATTCACTACCTTGTGTAGTTTTTTCAGTGGAATTCTGACAGAAAAATTAAATAATATCAAAGCCGGAAGAGGTAAAATTGTCCTTTATGCGAATATCTTGATTAATCTTTTCATACTGTGTGTATTCAAGTACTATAATTTTTTTATTGATAGTTTCATTGCATTACTACATTCCGTCGGATGTAACGTAGAATGCACATGGACACTCAATCTGGTGCTCCCCGTAGGAATTAGCTTCTACACTTTCCAGGCATTAAGTTATAGTATTGATGTATATCAGAAAAAGATGCCTGCCTGTAAGGATATTGTTGCCTTTTTTGCATATATCAGCTTTTTCCCACAGCTTGTCGCAGGACCGATAGAGCGTGGTGTCAACCTATTGCCACAATTTTATGTTCCCCGTAATTTTAATTATGCAAAAGCTGTAGATGGTTGTCGGCAGATTTTATGGGGCTTTTTCAAAAAAATGGTTGTGGCAGACAATTGCGCCCTTATTGTTAATGATATATGGAATGATTATGCCAATCAGGACGGGATAACTTTATTGTGGGGCGCAATTTTATTTGCGTTTCAAATTTATGGTGATTTTTCGGGCTATTCAGACATTGCTATAGGTACAGCTCGTCTTTTTGGCATCAATTTAATGCGAAATTTCAGCTTTCCTTATTTTTCGCGTGACATAGCTGAATTTTGGCGAAAATGGCATATTTCACTTACTACATGGTTTCGCGACTATGTTTATATACCATTAGGGGGTAGTCGTTGTGCCAAATGGAAGGTGATGCGCAATACGATGATTATTTTTCTTGTAAGCGGGTTGTGGCATGGTGCAAACTGGACTTTTGTAATATGGGGCCTTTATCATGCTTTATTGTTTTTCCCGTTAATGCTTTTCGGACAGAATCGTAAGCATACCAATATTGTGGCAAACAGAAATTTGTTGCCGTCAATTAAGGAATTTATTCAAATGGCAATTACTTTTTTCCTGGTGGTTATTGGATGGATTATATTCCGTGCGGAAAACATTACGCAAGCTTGGGATTATATATTCAGAATGGTTACAGAGTTTCATATAGCCTCTGTTCCTTACGGAAGGAAAGTCGTATTATACATTTCAGTGCTATTGATTGTTGAATGGTTGCAACGTGATAAACAACATGGCTTGCAAATAACGGAACGGGGAATATGGAAGTACAGACTTGTCAGATTTTCTCTTTATTATGTTTTGGTTTTTGCAATCTTAGCATTAAAGGGGGAGTCGGAGACGTTTATTTATTTTCAATTCTAAAGAATGAAGAAGTTTTTGTTATTGTCGACATTATTGTGTTGTACCATTATTACAACCCTAATATTGGGTGAATTTTTGGTAAGAACCATGTCAAATCCGTATAAGGTAAAAAATAAATGGATGATGGAACACTCACAAAACATTAATTCCATCATATTGGGAAGTTCGCATACGTATTACGGGGTACGTCCAGAATATGTTGATTCACTGTATAATCTGGCTAATGTTTCTCAAAATCCGAAATATGATTATTTTATGTTGGAGAAGTATGGCAATCTTTGTCCCAATCTGAAAACTGTTATTCTCCCTATTTCATATTTTACGCTATTCGACAAAAGTTTTGAAGATGGCGATGAATGGTATTATGAATTGTATTATAAAATTTATATGGATTGTCCTTATCATCCCGGTTTTTCTAAATACAGTGCAGAAATGTTTCATTTATCGGTCTATTTTGGAAAACTGAGAAATTGGTTATTAGGAAGAAGCAATATAAAATGCGACAGTTTAGGTTGGGGGATGGGATATTCATTAGCCAATAAGATTCGGGACATTGATAATGCGAATTCTATGGCTGTTGTAAAAAAGCATACTGCGGAAGATTGGAGTTATTTGGAAGAAAATTGTTTTTATCTTGATAAAATTGTATCCTATTGCAAATTGAGGAATATTAAATTAATTCTTATTACTACACCTGCATGGCATACTTATTATGATAATCTTGATAAAAGGCAATTGAATAAAATGTATGAGGTCATCCGTAAAATTCCTGAAGTCAAGTATTATGATTATTTAAAGGACAAACGATTTGTGGAAGATGATTTTTATGATCCAGATCATTTGTCAGATATTGGCGCCAGAAAATTTACTTTGATTTTAAAAAGCGAGATCTTAGATAAAGATTAGAGTTTTATTACAGTAGCTCGTATATCAGATTACTATTCCTATTTTGCTAAGGAAAATTTACTTTGTTGTATGCAAGAATTTATCATTGTAATTCATTAGGTTTTTTTTCTTGCTAAAAAACTTTCATCTAATTGTTACAGGGAATGATCGGTGCCGAAGGTTTTGTCATTTCGTATTCATTAAAGGTGTGGCTCCGGTGGCTGCTCCAATTGTCGGAGGCAGTATGACCGACAGTGTAGGTTGGTAAGGAATATTCTGGGTATTGTTCGCTTTAGGTTTTTCCTCTTATTGGGTAGCCTGAATTTGCGTGAATCGCTTCCGGCTTCCCGCCGTCAGCATGCCAGTTGGAAGGGCGTTTATCTTGGATTTTCAGAGGTTATTCATAATCAGCGCTTCGTATGTTATGTTTTGTTGTATGCCTTCAGCCAGGTTGTTTTGTTTGCTAATATATCTTCAGCCTCCTTTATCATGCAGCAACATTATGGATTTTCGCCCATGATGTTCAGTTTGTGTTTTGGAATCAATGCTGTATCCATGGTGTTGGCTTCGGCTATGACGGTACATTTTTCGCATCCTGAGATTGCCGTATTGCGAGGCAGCATTGGTATGACGGTTGTTTCTACGGTGCTCTTTATAGCGCTCTGTCTAGATTGCAACTTTTGGATATATGAGTCGTTATTGGTGGTTTTGCTCTTTATGTTGGGCCTAACTTTTACAGCGTCAAATACATTGGCTATGAATTGTGAGCGAGCCAATGCCGGTGTAGCATCTGCCTTGCTTGGAGCTTCGGGATTTGCTTTTCGGTATCATTTCTCCACTTGTGGGATTGGGAAATATCTTGACCTCTACAGGAACTGCTTTTTTGATTGGTTCGGTGTGTGCACTATTTTTTACTTGCATTGCCTTGCGTAGGACATATGCTATGGTGCGTTATTCTAAGCAGTCGTAATTTCTGCTTTTCTTAAGAATAATCAAAAAGCCGAATGGAAATTTTCCATTTGGCTTTTGGGATTGTACTTCATTAGAGTAGGATAACTTCGGAGTGCGAATTCTTCTGTAGAGTATAAAAAGAGTAAGCCAAATTATTTTAAATGTATTTTTCTTACTATTTTAGGGCAATTAAATAAAAGTAGGGATTTAAGTCATTCAATGAGAGTTGAACAATGGAATTATTCAAATCTTTATATGAAGAATTTTGTGCCTACATTAAAGTTGGTGATTATATGAAAAATAAAATCATAATATATGCCGTGCTCGTTCTATTTCTGTGCAGTACTGCCTTTGGGCAAAAATTAAGTCCAGCCCAACAAATTTCTGATTTTGATGATTTATGCTCAAAGTTGGAAAGTGTACATCCTGATCTTTATTTGTATCAGTCGAAAAAAGAATATGAGAACAATAAAATGAAGATTAAGGCTTCTATGACTGATTCTATAAGAATATCGGACTTTTATTTTAAAATTGCTCCTTTTATAGCAAATATAAAAGATGGTCATAGTATGATGTTACCTCCTATTACTTCAGATTTTGTTTCTTATGTAAAGAAAGATGGCAAAACCATGCCATTGCGTATAAAAGCGGTCAAAAATGTCTTTGTTGTAGATTATCCAATAGTGATGAATTCAGGATTCAACGAAGGAGATACCATTTTCAGTATCAATGGTGTTGACTCAAAAGATATACTAAAAAAGGCATATGATCTTTGGGGATCAGAAAAAGATAACGGAATTAAAGAAGCTGCAGTAAATACTTATTTGTCCCTCTTGTTTTGGCATATGTACAGATGGGATGATTCATATGTGTTTATGGTAAAACATGGTAATACAATAGAGAAGAAGCATTTGGAAGGAGTGCCACAAAGTATGGCAATGAAGGTTAGAAGGGAAAGGCTATCTAAAAATAAACCTGAAAGTTTTAGTTGCAAGTTTTCTTCAGATTATACGCAGGCAACTCTCATTATTCGTAATGTGTATAATGAAAAAGCGTTGAAAGAGTTCTGTGATTCTGTCTTTAAGGAAATAAATTATAGAAAAATACCTGAGATAATAATTGATATGCGTAATAACACAGGTGGTTCAAGCCAGTGTGTGGAAAGATTGATTTCATATTTTCCACATCCAGAGTATGTACTCTATTCCAAAAGTCAGATAAAGGTTAGTACATATTCTAAGGCTTATAATAAAGAAAGGCATCCGGAAATATATAGTCAAATTTGTAATATACCGGATGGAGAACTTTTTGTCGTAAAAGAATCTCTTATTGAAGATAATAGGAAAGAAGCTAATCTATATCGAGGAAAAATAATTGTGCTTGTAAATAATAAGACTTATTCTGGTGCATCGTCTTTTGCACATGTAATGAATAAATTAGGTATTGCGAGTGTAGAAGGAGAAACTGGTTGTCCCACTGTTTATTTCGGTAATTTCCTGCCATTTACATTGCCTAATTCTAAGATAGATTATTATATTACATTTGCTAAATTCTATGAATGACGAACAATTCTGAATATGAAAAAAGGTGCTTTATCGTCATTTGTTTCGTATCACTTGAGTCCGATTTGTTACAGATATCGGAGAGGTTGAATGGCGAACGTGAAAAATATGAGACAGAGGCGGAAATTAATAATTATATATCGAAGGAGACTATAAAGTAATGTGCTAAATGGATTGGTGTATATGTTCCTTGATAAAGGAAAGACGGAAGATATCAAGGAAGATTTGGATGTTGGTTTCTTGCAGATGGATGGCCCGGAAAGATTGTTAGTCAAGATGCGCTTGTTTGGTATTATCTTGGTTTATAATACTGAAATAGGTAAGGGAAATCCGCTGATTTTGTGTAATTTTGCATACTTATGAAGTAAGTTTAGGTTTAGAAAAATAAAAGAGCGCGATATGAAAGACTTTGTTCATCTGCACGTGCATACTCAATATTCCATACTTGACGGTCAGGCGTCTATTCCAAATTTGGTAGAAAAGGCTCTGAAAGATGGAATGCGAGGTATGGCCGTTACAGATCATGGTAACATGATGGGTATCAAGGAGTTTTACAACTATGTTAAATCAAAACGAAAATCTGCACAGTCTGCCTTAAAGGATTTGCAAGAGGAACTGTTAGCCTTGGACACAGCAGAAGATTTTGGCGAATATGCTACACGTGAGGAGGCCCAAAAGGCTTTGGAGCAGCAGATTGCTACCAAAAAGCGAGCAGCAGAATTTAAACCTATTTTTGGCTGTGAAATGTATGTGGCTCGTCGCGGAATGCGTACTAAGGAATGCAAGGAGGACCAGTCTGGATGGCACTTAATTGTATTGGCAAAAAATGAGAAAGGATATCATAACCTCATTAAGTTGGTGTCACACGCTTGGGTTGATGGATTTTATATGCGTCCAAGAACAGATCATGCGGAATTGGAAAAATATCGCGAGGGACTAATTGTTTGTTCTGCTTGTATAGGCGGAGAGGTTCCACAAAAGATTCTGTCCGGTAATTTGGAAGCCGCAGAGGAAGCTGTATTGTGGTTCAAAAAGTGTTTTGGCGATGATTATTATTTGGAATTACAACGTCATGAGGTTAAGGATCCTAACCAGCGTGCGAATCGTGAAACGTTTCCTTTACAGCAAAAAGTAAACAGACAACTGGTGGAATTAGCGCATAAACATCAGATCAAATTGATGTGCTCAAATGATAGTCATTTTGTAAATGAAGAGAATGCTGAGGCTCATGATCGTTTGATTTGTTTGTCAACAGGCCGTGATTTGGATGATCCTAAACGTATGTTATATACCAAGCAGGAATGGTTTAAAACTCAAGCTGAGATGAATCATGTTTTTGAGGATATACCAGAAGCTTTGGAGAATACATGCGAGATTTTGGATAAGATTGAGGTATATAGCATTGATCATGCCCCCATTATGCCTAATTTTGCAATTCCAGAGGATTTCGGTACGGAAGAAATGTATAGGGAAAAGTATACGGAACAGGATCTCTATGAAGAATTTACTCGCGATGAGCATGGAAATGTGGTGATTGATGAAGAAGCTGGTAAAAAGAAAATTGAACATCTAGGCGGTTATGAAAAGTTATATAGAATTAAGTTGGAGGCCGACTACCTGTCCAAATTAGCTTATGAGGGTGCTCATCGGCGGTATGGTGAAGAACTTTCTGAGGAGGTGACCGAACGAATAAATTTTGAACTATACATCATGAAAACAATGGGATTTCCGGGGTATTTCTTGATAGTTCAGGATTATATAAATGCGGCTCGTAATGATTTAGGGGTGTCAGTCGGTCCTGGTCGTGGGTCGGCTGCGGGGTCAGTTGTAGCTTATTGTTTGGGAATTACGCAAATAGATCCTATTAAATATGATTTGCTGTTTGAACGTTTTTTGAACCCAGACCGTATCTCTTTACCTGATATAGATGTGGATTTTGATGATGACGGGCGTGGTAGAGTTTTAAATTGGGTAACACAAAAATATGGTGCAGAGAAAGTTGCTCATATTATTACTTATGGTAAGATGGCTACAAAGTTAGCATTGAAAGATGTGGCCCGTGTTCAGAAATTGCCTCTGGAGGAAAGTAACCGTTTATGCAAATTAGTTCCAGATAGAATGCCTGAAGGTCCTGATGGAAAGACTTTGAAAATGAATCTTCCCAATGTGATTTCCATTTCAAAGGAATTGCAGGAGGCAGAGGCTTCAAGTAATAAGGTGTTGGCAGATACCATTAAGTTCGCCAAAATGCTGGAAGGTAATATCCGCAATACGGGTGTACACGCTTGTGGTACAATTATATGTCGTGATGATGTATCAGATTGGGTGCCCGTATCAACGGCAGAAGATAAGGATACCAAGGAAAAATTACTTTGTACACAATATGACGGTCGCGTCATAGAAGAGACCGGGTTAATTAAAATGGATTTTTTGGGATTGAAAACCCTTTCCATTATAAAAGAGGCAGTTGAGAATATTAGACAAAGTATAGGTATCGAAATTGATATTGACAATATCAGTATAGATGATCCAGCAACTTATCAGTTATATTGTGATGGTCGTACGGTAGGAACGTTTCAATTTGAGTCTCCTGGTATGCAGAAATATTTACGGCAATTGCAACCGTCAACTTTTGAAGATTTGATTGCAATGAATGCATTATACCGCCCGGGACCAATGGATTACATTCCGAGTTTTATTGCGCGTAAACATGGAAAAGAACCCATTGAATATGATCTGCCGTGCATGGAAAAGTATTTGAAAGATACCTACGGAATAACGGTATATCAGGAGCAAGTGATGTTGCTTTCAAGAGTTATTGCCAATTTTACACGCGGCGAAAGTGATACATTGCGCAAGGCAATGGGTAAGAAGTTGATAGAGAAGCTGAATCACATGTATCCTAAATTTATTGAAGGTGGTAAGGCTAATGGTTATGATCCTAAAATTTTGGAGAAGATATGGGAAGATTGGCGAAAGTTCGCGTCGTATGCGTTTAACAAAAGTCATGCAACCTGTTATTCTTGGGTAGCTTATCAAACGGCTTACTTAAAAGCAAATTTTCCGTCGCAATATATGGCGGGAAACATGACACGTAATAAAACTAATATTAGTGAAATTACCAAACTGATGGATGAGTGTAAATCGATGGGTATCCGTACACTTTGTCCTGATGTAAATGAGAGTCGCTTAAAGTTTAGTGTCAATCGTAAAGGAGATATTCGCTTCGGAATGGCAGCCGTAAAAGGTGTTGGAGAAGCTGCGGTAGAAGCTATTGTCGAGGAGCGTGAAAAAAATGGTCTGTACAAATCTGTATATGATTTCTTTGAAAGGATTAATTATACACAATGTAATAGGAAAGCTATCGAAAGTCTGATTTATTCAGGGGCATTTGATAGTTTTGAAACGATTTCACGAGATCAGTTTTTCGCTGAAAATGATAATGGAGAAACTTTTGTAGGCACTTTGATACGATATGGCATAAAATATCAGCAGGACAAGGCTTTGGCTCAAAATTCTTTATTTGGTTCAAGTGAGGCTGTTGAAATAAAAAAACCAGAGGCACCTACTGATTATCAAGAATGGGGAGAACTTTTGCGTTTGAATAAAGAAAGGGAATATGTTGGAATTTATTTGACAGCACATCCTTTGGATGAATATTATGTGATATTGCATGATATCTGCAATACCAAAATTGAAGAATTGGAGGATTTGGAAAATCTGGTGGATCGGGAACTTACTATAGGAGGAATTGTGTCTGGTTATAAGGAAGGACGGACCAAAAAGGGAAATCCGTATGGACGAGTGGTAATTGAGGATTATACAGGGTCATATGAATTTGTCTTATTTGGTCGCGATATGATAGAGTGGAAAAACTACTTCTTAGAGGGAAATATTCTTTATATTCGGGCAAAGGTGCAAAATAGACCTTACCGTGAAGATTTGCTTGAACTTAAAATTGCAGGGATAGATTTGTTATCAGAAATTAAGGATAAACTTATAAACAAACTTACCGTAACTGTGTATCCGGATAAATTAAATTCACAGACGACAGAGGAGTTAGCAGTTATGATGAGAGAAAATACAGGAAATGTAGAGGTTTACTTTAAAATAGTAGATTCTGATGAACATATGTATGTATTGATGAAGTCTAGTTTGGGGGAGGTTGAAGTAAAAAAGTCAATACTTGATTTCTTTGATGCGCATTCTGCTTTTGAGTACAAAATAAATTAGTATATTTGCGAATAATTTATTCATTAATAAGTAAAAATAATATTATGGCACAGATGATTTCTAAAGAAGTTTATGATAAATTGGTTGCAGAGGGTACACCGATGATAATTGATTTTTCTGCAACTTGGTGTGGGCCCTGCAAGAAACTTGCACCAATTATTGATGAGATTGCTGAGGAATTTGCAGGGAAAATAAATGTATGCAAGTGTGATGTTGATGATAATGAAGAACTTGCTGCTATGTATGGTGTTCGCAATATTCCAACCGTCGTTTTCATTAAAGATGGCAAAGAGGTCGATCGAACAGTAGGGGCTTTACCCAAAAATGCATTGGTTGAAAAGGCCAGCGCTCTGTTGTAAGGTTTAAAGAATTATGGCAAGTTTTGATGAAGAATTGCGGCAGGATGCTTTGGATGATATGAAAATTATCCATAGTATACGACAACAAATACCAGACCGCTTGAAAGCTGTGTTTACAGAATCCGTTTTACAATTTATTTTAGATAAAATAGCAGAGTATTATGTTGAGCATGATACCTTTGCTAATCTAAACACTGATTTTGTAGATATAGATATCATGGAGGTTTCTGCATACGTTCAAAAAGAAGCTGAACAAGAAGGAGTTGGGCATTTTGATGAAAATGATATTGCAGAAATTGTGGAAATGGAATTGGATTTTTCTGAAAAACTGTAAATAGCAAAGGTTTAAATGTTAGAGCTCCGGTCTTAGGTCCGGAGCTTTTTGCTTAATGCGAACACAATATTATTAAAAATCAAAGAGATGTATAGAATCGCGTTTTTTTTCTTTTTGATCGTTTTTTCGATAAATAATGTTATTGCTCGGAATGATGGTATTTCAAACAAGAAGAGAGCCCAAATTAAAGCGTATTTTGAGGCTTTAAGGAATGGAAGTTTACAGCCGATAGTACCTGATTGCACATTGGGATATTCAAATATTCAAAAGTACAGGAATGAAGTATGGAAGTTGTGGACGGAGGTGAATACGGCTGAAGAAAATAATCTGTTTGAATGTATACGGCCATTAGAAAAGTCTGATACGATTTCTTGGTTAATTCCTGATAGTTTAGAACTGCATGCCAGAATGACTTCTTATGTGGGAACAAAAGGTGACATTGCAGAAAAAAAATGGCCGCTGTTTCTTTATTTGCATGGTTCAGGTCCTAAGGCTCAAGAATGGGCAACTGGTTTGAAACTTTGTCAAAGATTTGATGATGCACCTTCAGTTTACTTTATTCCAAGAATACCTAATGAAGGAGAATATTATCGTTGGTGGCAACGTGGAAAACAGTACATTTGGGAAAAATTATTGCGACAGACAATGATGTCCGGGAAGATTGACCCTAATCGACTTTATGTTTTTGGCATATCTGAGGGAGGATATGGAAGTCAGCGTTTAGCTTCTTATTATGCAGATTATTGGGCAGCAGCAGGTCCAATGGCAGGGGGAGAACCATTGATAAATGCGCCTGTGGAAAATTGTGGGAATATAGGTTTTTCATTGCTGACTGGTAGTAAAGATGATGGCTTTTATAGGAATCGACTTACTACGTATACCCATGAAGCTTTTGACAGTTTGGAAAAAGTGTACAACGAAGGATTTGTACATAGAATAGAGTTGATTCCGGGAGCAGGACATGGTATAGATTATAGTCCAACCACACCTTGGTTGAAGGAATTTGAACGTAATCCATATCCTAAATTTTTTGTTTGGGAAAATTTTGATATGGATGGAAGGTATCGTGACGGATTTTATAATTTGCAGATTGTAGAGCGTTCTGATACAAGTCTGGGATCAAGGACTCGGTACATAATGAAGATTGAGCATAATACAGTGTACTTGTCTGTAGATGTCGTAACCTATCAAACTTCTGAGATGGATTCGATATGGGGCATTCCTTTAAAATTCAATAAGTCTTATCAAAAAGCTCAATTGGGAAAACTGATCCTTTATTTATCTGATAATTTAGTGAATTTAGAAAAACCGGTAAGAATTATTCTTAATGACAAAGTTGTTTATAATGGGAAGTTGAAAGCCAATCTTCATTCTTTAATAAATAGTTGTACACTATTTTCGGATCCATATCGGTTGTATCCAGTGTCTGTTGAGGTTGATATTGAGGAGCTATGCCATAAAAAAGAATGAGATTGCGATTATTGGACTTCCTTTAAGAATGTATGGTTTCTTTTTGCATATAATTTTAGGATAGTACAGAACAAAAAAAAGTCGGAGCCTAATGAAAGGTCCGGCTTTTTTGTTGATGGCCATAAATATTTTATTGAATCTCAATAACCCTATTGACTTTTATTCTTTCTTCAGGAGTTTGTTTGGGAATAGTAATGGTTAGAACTCCGTTGGAAACATTTGCTTTTATTTTTTCTTTTACAACATTATCTGGTAAGATTAATGCTTGCTCAAATTTAGAGTAAGAAAATTCGCGTCTTAAATAGCGCTTATTTTGATTATCGTCTTCGTTTGTCTGTCTTTTTTCCATTGAGATTACCAGATTACTGTTTTCATTTAGATGGATGTTGAAATCCTCTTTTGTCATGCCTGGAGCAGCTACTTCTACTTGATAATCTTTGTCACTTTCTATGACGTTGATGGAAGGGGCGGTTGCATTAGCTTTTACCATCCAGTCGTTATCAAAGAAATCATTAAAAATGTTGGGTAACCAATTGGGATTGTTTTTTCTTGTCGGTATCATAATATTGTATTTTTAGAGTTGTTATTGTTTGTTTTATGAATCATTTTCACTCTATAAAATGCAACGATTATGCCATATGGTTTAGTGATATCGCAGCTGCATATTTTTTAATATAAATTTATGTGTTTAATTCCATTTGCCGCATTTTTTTGTTCGTTTATTGATAAATGAAATGACAATTTGTCATTTTGCTGTTCCTCGTGAGTAAGAAATGTCATGTTTATGCTTGTTTTTGTAGATGCATTTCATGATCAATGCATGATGGATAGTCTTCTGTGTAATGCGATACTAGAATTAAGCTACAGTCGTTTTGTTTGCAGTATTGGTTGATTATGTGCTTTAGCCGTGAAATGTTATTATTGTCAAGTCCGTGAAAGGGTTCATCTAGAATTAATAATTCTGGACTTTTTACAAAGGCACGAGCTAGAAGAACAAGGCGTTGCTCTCCACTTGATAAGGTGGGGTATTTTCTTTCTGCTAAGTGAGCAATATTTAGAATCTGCATCCAAATGAGACTTTCTTCTAATTGTTTGGGGGATGGTTTCTTAAAGAATCCTTTTGCGTTTAGTAAACTATTGGCAATGATTTCTTTTGCTGTTAGGTTTTTATTGAAACATCTAAACATTTCTGGGGAAAGATAGCCTATTCTCTTTTTTATATCCCAGATACTTTCTCCTGTGCCGCGTTTTTTTCCAAAAAGTGTGATATCACATGAATATGCTTGTGGATTATCTGCATTAATAAGAGACAATAGAGTTGACTTTCCGGCTCCGTTCACACCACTGAGCGCCCAATGTTCTCCTTTTTTTACTTCCCAATTAATATGGTCGAGTATAGTCTTTTGTCCATATTTTATGGATACATCTTTTAGAGCTATTATGTTGTCATTTATTTGTTGGGTATTAATATCATGATAAGATCGGGGGAAGACAATTGGAACTTTTGATTGAGGTATTGGTTTTTTGTATGTTTTTATATAATCTGAGTATGCAATCTTAGGATAGGTGGTTTTGTTGTTTACTTCTACTACATGTGTAACAAATTTTGGAATGTCTTCATAACGTGTCGTTACAATAATAAGTTGCATTTCGTGTTGTAATGATTCTAGTATCTGAGTAATCATAAGACGGGACGCTTTATCTAGACCAATAAGGGGATTATCTAGAACCAAAATTTTGGGGTTATTCTTTAGTGCTTGTGCTATTTGAAATCTTCTTAATTCTCCACTGGATAATTCAATGATGCGTTTATTGTATAATTCACAAATGTGGAGTGCCTTGTATAAGTTTTCATTTGAGTATTTCGGAGTTGTATCTAAAATTTCAGAGATTAGAGGGTAGGATTCAGAATCGCCTTGATTCCATCGTTGTTGATAATAGGTTGGGGTATATGAGTTCCCGTATACATCTTTAAATGTAATAAGTCGGATATTGTCAGAAATACGAGGTGATGAATTTGTTCCGAAGTCGTAATAAATATTACCGGTCAATGGCCTTGTACCTAAGATCATGTTTATTAATAATGATTTGCCAGAACCATTAGGACCAATAATTGCAATTTGCTCTTCTGCGAAAATTTCCAGATTTATGTTATGGGTCATTTGAAGTTCTGTCTGGATGTTATTCGCATTTATGAGTGAGATTATTTTTCGTTGATGCATGTTTTGCGGGTGATGGAGGTTATTTTATTATTTATCGGTGATTTTTTAGTCGTAGCGTGTATACGATTAGCGTGTTGCTGTATAAAAGCATTCCACGTTGATGGTGTTTTGGAAATAAAACGATTGGGAATTTGCTGTAAATAATGGCAGTATGCGGCTGCAACGGCATCTGTCGCATCAAGGTAAGGTAGCATATCTTTATCGGCAATCTTCAGTAGTTGTTTTAGAATGCCTGCTACTTGTTCTTTGCTGGCTTGTCCGTTTCCGGTTATTGCTTGCTTGATTTTTAGAGGTGCGTATTCGTGTACAGGAATATCATGGCCAATAGCTGCTGCAATGACAACGCCTTGTGCACGGCCTAATTTAAGCATACTTTGGACATTTTTACCATAGAAAGGAGCCTCTATAGCTAATTCATCAGGAAGAAAAGATGAAATAATATTGTTAATTCGTTCGTATATCCTTCCTAATTTCAGGTAGGTGTTGGTACATTTTCGCATATCAATTACGCCCATAGCAATAATTTCTGCTTTGTTATGTTTGGTCCTTAATATGCCGTATCCTAAAAGGTTTGTTCCTGGGTCAATTCCGAGAATGGTCTTTTCTGTTTTGTCGGATGGATTTGTCATTGTTCCTGTCTTATTATTTTGCAAATATACATAATCCGGTTTTAGTTTGGGGCAGCATAGACTTTTTTCCCGAAAAAAAGTTTTGTTTGAGTAAATTTTCTGCCTTGATTGCATTATCTTTGCATACAAATCTGTACACTATGTCTAATTTCCTGAAGATGTGCATGGCGCGTTTTGGGGCTGTAGATTAAATCGTAAATTATGGATAATAAGGAACTTATTACACAATGTGAAAACACTGCAAAGCAGTGGGCAACTTCATCACTTTATGATGAACAAACGCGAGAAGCAGTAAAGCAGATGTTGGAAAGTGATGATAAAACAGAATTGATTGATGCCTTTTACCGTACATTGGAATTTGGAACGGGAGGATTGCGCGGCATTATGGGACCGGGCACCAATCGTATGAATGTTTATACAATGGGGGCAGCGACTCAAGGGCTTTCTAATTATTTGAATAAGTGTTTTACTGATCTCAAGGAAATCTCAGTCGTAATTGGTCATGATTGTAGAAACAATAGCCGATTGTTTGCAGAGACTGCAGCGCAAATATTTTCTGCCAATGGAATAAAGGTATATCTTTTTGATGACATGAGACCCACGCCTGAAATGTCTTTTGCAATAAGATATTTACATTGTCAGAGCGGAATCATTCTTACGGCCTCTCATAATCCTAAAGAATATAATGGCTATAAAGCTTATTGGGATGATGGAGCTCAGGTCTTGGCTCCGCATGATCAGGGAATAATAGATGAAGTTAAGAAAGTCCGTATTGAGGATATTAAGTTTGAAGGTAACGCAAGCTTGATTCAGACAATCGGAAAAGATATTGATGAAGCATATTTGCGCGAAGTTAAGAAATTATCAATAGATCCAGCATGTATAAGTCGTCATAAAGATCTGAAGATCGTGTATACACCTTTACATGGAACTGGTATGATGTTGATTCCTGACGCATTGAAGATGTGGGGATTTGAAAATGTGCATTGTGTGCCTCAACAAATGGTAAAGGATGGTAATTTCTCGACAGTCGTAAGTCCCAATCCCGAAAATTCTGAAGCATTAACAATGGCTTTGGATTTAGCTAAGCAGATAGATGCCGATATTGTAATGGCTAGTGATCCTGATGCAGATCGAGTCGGCATGGCATGCAAAAATAGTAAGGGAGAGTGGGTCTTGATTGACGGAAATCAGACGTGTATGATTTTTCTTTACTATATTATAAGTAATAGAAAAGCGCAAGGAAAGATGACGGGAAATGAGTTTATCGTTAAAACAATCGTCACAACAGAATTGATTCGCGCTATTGCTGAAAAGAATGCAATTGAAATGTATGATGTATATACAGGATTTAAGTGGATTGCACGTCAGATTCGTTTGAATGAAGGAAAAAAACAGTATATTGGTGGAGGAGAGGAGAGCTACGGCTTTTTAGCTGAAGATTTTGTGCGTGACAAGGATGCTGTTTCTGCGTGTGCATTGCTTGCAGAGATTTGCGCTTGGGCAAAGGATCAGGGAAAAACTTTATACGATGTTCTTCTTGATGTCTATATGGAGTATGGATATGCACTGAATAAAACGATAAATGTAGTTAAACCTGGCAAGACAGGAGCTGATGAAATTAAAGCAATGATGGATTCCTTCCGGAAAGATCCCCCCAAGGAGATTGGAGGTTCTCCCGTAATTTGCTTTAAGGATTATAACAGCTTGACAGAATTTGATGCTGAGGGAAATCAAAAGTCGCTTGATATGCCACAGACGAGTAATGTTTTGCAGTGGTATACAGTAGATGGTACGAAGGTCAGTGTGCGTCCTTCAGGAACAGAGCCTAAAATAAAGTTCTATATAGAAGTTCGTGGCGAATTAATTCAAAAGGAGTTAATTGATAAAGTACATGAGGCCGCTGTTAAGAAAATAGCAGCTGTCGCAGAATCTTTACATTTAAATTGAGCTAAAAGTCACAGAAAGTGTACTATTGTTTACGAAAAGTGTAATGCTAAAGAATAAATATGTGATATACGACGCCGCTGATGGTTTTAAACCATCAACGGCGTCTTGTTATTGGTTTATTTTTTGTCAAGATGAGATCTTATTGAAGGTTACGGATTCTTGTCAATGTGAAATTCCCAAAGGGAGCGATGCTCCTGTAAATGTGGAACCATGGAATCGAATACATCCGATAGCGAAGATAGAGAATCATGATTGTGTAGCTGTATCCGTGGATATGTCCGATGCTCCTGAAGGATACGTATTCTATCCATTACGTCAAAGTTTCAATGTTTTGCCATATGTTTTTTATTCCATTGCAGGAAAGGCACGAGAAATTCTTTATTGGGATAAGAATACTCAGTATTGTGGGGCTTGTGGAAGTCCAATGAAGTTTCACACTACTATAAGTAAAAGATGCACCTGTTGTGGAAAGGAGGTTTGGCCGTCATTGGCAATAGCTATTATTGTTTTAATATCTCATAATGATGAAGTGTTGCTGGTTCAAAGCAGAAAGTTTAAAGGCAATTATTATGGCTTAGTTTCAGGTTTTGTTGAGACCGGGGAAAATTTGGAGCAATGCGTCATTCGTGAAGTCTTAGAAGAAACATCATTGGAAATTGATCATTTGCAGTATGTAGGTAGTCAAGCATGGCCATTTCCAAGTGCTTTGATGGCAGCTTTTCGAGCTCAATATGTAAGAGGTAATTTGAATTTGCAATATTCGGAGTTAAGCAAGGGGGGATGGTTTAAATGGAATAATTTGCCAGATTTACCTAAAGAAGACAGCATTGCTCGAAAAATGATCGATAAGTGGGTTCATGAGCAACGTGGGTTATAATACAGAATTTGTATATGCTTCAGTGAGTAAAAAAATATTTATTATAGCTTTTGGATGCTTAAAGTCGTTAAGGTTTGCTAAGTTCATGTTTATTGGGAAAACTTTTTCTTTGTTTTTAGTTTTTTTGCCGTAACTTTGCAGCCGAGGTATTGTATTAAATACGAGTGTGTATATTAGAGATATATAATAAATATAACAAATACATAAATTAAAGTAATGAAGATGAAGAGTAAAATTGTTTATCTGATGCTATGTCTGGCTTTAGTTGGCTGTGGAAAGAAAAACCAAATGCCTGAAGCAGATAATGAGTATGCGGTTGAGACCGTAAAGGCTTCCGAATCTGATTTAAATGTTTCTTATCCAGCAACTATTAAGGGTATGCAGGATATAGAGGTAAGACCGAAAATTTCCGGATTTATAACGAAAATGCTAGTTGATGAAGGAGCTTTTGTTAAGAAGGGACAGGTGTTGTTTACTATTGACGATGTGCAGTATCGTGAAGCTGTTCGTTCTGCAGAGGCTAATGTCCGTCAATTATCTGCAAATATAAATAGTCAGGTTTTGACAGTACAGAACAAAAAACTGTTGAATGAAAAAAAGATTATTAGTGATTATGATTTGAAAGTTGCACAAAACGAATTGGCAAGTTTAAAGGCTCAGTTTGCAGCAGCAAAGGCTCAATTGATTCAGGCAAGAGATAATTTGTCTTATTGTACAATAAAGAGTCCTGCTGATGGTGTAATCGGACTGATTCCTTATCGTGTTGGAAGTTTGGTTAGTTCATCTTCTGCCGAGGCCCTTACGACGGTATCTAATATTTCTAATATGTATGTTTATTTCTCAATGACAGAAAAGCAAGTCTTGGAAATGACACGTGAAAAGGGTGGAACAACAAAGGCCATATCAGAGTTGCCGGAAATACAATTGCAGTTGAGTGATGGCAGTCTTTATGAACTAAAAGGAAAGGTATCTACTTTGGGAGGTGTGATTGATGAAGCAACTGGTTCTGTAAGTATGCGTGCAACTTTTGCTAATCCTAATCGAGTGTTGCGTAGTGGTGGCTCAGGTTCTGTATTAGTGCCGATTCACATGAAAAACGCGATTATTGTACCTCAAAAAGCTGTGTTTGAAATTCAGGATCGCAAATTTGTTTATGTTGTTGAAAGCGGAAACAAGGTGAAATCGGTTCAAATAGAGGTACTTGACCAGAATGATGGTACGAATTATGTAGTAACTTCAGGCTTGAAGTTCGGTGATAAAATCGTGACTGAAGGTGTTTCTGGTCTGAAGGAAGGAACTGTTATTAAACCTATAACTCCTGCTCAGTCTGCGGAAAAACAGCGCAAAGCTCAGCAAGAGGTTAAAGAGGGTAAGATGCCTATGTAATGTGATTTAAAATATCAAACTTAACGACAATGAAGTTAGATAGATTCATAAATAGACCTGTATTATCCACGGTTATTTCCGTGTTGATAGTCATTTTGGGTTTTTTAGGATTGGTATCACTGCCAATTACCCAGTATCCGGATATTGCACCACCTACTGTTCAGGTTTCAACTACGTATACTGGTGCTAATGCACAAACTGTATTGAATTCTGTTATCGCACCGTTGGAGGAGGAAATAAATGGTGTTGAAAATATGGATTACATGACCTCAACAGCCACAAATACCGGTCAGGCAACGATTACTATTACGTTTAAAATGGGTACAGATCCTGATATGGCTGCGGTTAATGTTCAAAACCGTGTGTCGAAAGCACAGGGTGTGTTGCCTGCCGAGGTTACAAAGGTGGGTGTCGTTACTTCAAAACGACAGAACAGTATGTTGATGGTATTCTCTGTGTATGATGAGAGCGATAAGTATCCCGAGACCTTTATTGAGAATTATGCAAAGATCAATGTAATTCCTGAGGTACAGCGTGTGCCTGGTGTAGGAGACGCAATGGTGATGGGTGCAGATTATTCAATGCGTATTTGGTTAAAGCCTGATGTTATGGCTCAATACCACTTGATGCCATCGGATGTGACCGAGGCCTTAAATGAGCAGAACATCGAAGCAGCTCCAGGTACAATTGGAGAACGAGGAAATCAAACTTATCAATATACTTTACGCTATAAGGGTCGTTTGCAGGAGGTTAGCGAATTTGAAAACATTGTTATTAAAGCTGATCCTTCTGGTAATATCTTGCGTTTGAAGGATATTGCAAAAGTTGAGCTGGGACGAGTAACTTACGGGTACAAGAATAAAGTAAACGGCCACACTGGCGTGACTTGTATTGTGTTCCAGGTTGCAGGTTCTAATGCAACAACGATTGTCGAGAATATTACGCAACTTTTGGAGGAATCCAAAAAGGATATGCCTGACGGATTGAATATTAATATCGCTCAGAATGTAAATGATTTCCTTTTTGCTTCAATTCATGAAGTTGTTAAAACGTTGATCGAGGCATTTATATTGGTATTTATTGTAGTTTATGTTTTCTTACAGGATCTTCGCTCTACTTTGATTCCAACGATCGCAATTCCAGTTGCCTTGATAGGTACATTCTTTGCTTTGTACATCATAGGATTTAGCTTGAATTTGCTTACACTTTGTGCATTGGTATTAGCTATCGCAATTGTAGTGGATGATGCTATTGTCGTTGTAGAGGGAGTGCATGCTAAGTTGGACCAAGGGTATACCTCACCTAAGAAGGCATCAATTGATGCTATGGAGGAATTGGGCAGTGCTATCGTTTCTATTACTTTGGTGATGATGGCCGTGTTTATACCTGTAAGTTTTATGGGTGGAACATCAGGAACTTTCTATCGCCAATTTGGTCTGACAATGGCAATTGCAATTGGTTTTTCTGCATTGAATGCATTGACGTTAAGTCCTGCTCTTTGTGCTCTGTTGTTGAAGCCACATGATCCAAACGCTCATAAAAAAACAACTTTTGTAAGTCGTTTCCATACGGCGTTTAATGCTTTCTATGATTCAGTCTTGCAACGTTATAAGAAGCGTGTCTTGAAAGTTATCCAGCGTCCATGGTTAACGGGGGGAGCTGTGGTAGTTAGTATTGTCTTATTAGTATTCTTGATGAATGTAACTCCTACAGGTATGGTACCAGACGAGGATACGGGAACGATTATGGGTACTGTGACTTTACCTCCAGGAACTTCTCAGGATAGAACAGAGGCAGTATTGAGTCAAATTGATAGTCTTGTAGCTGCAAGCCCTGCAATAGAAAGCCGAACGATGATTTCCGGATATAGTTTTATTGGAGGTCAGGGTGCTAGTTATGGCTCATTTATATGTAAGTTGAAGCCTTGGGATGAACGTTCTTTGGCAGAGAGTTCGCAGGCTGTATACGGAAATCTGTATTTGCGTTCAAAAGAGTTGTTTAAAGATGCGCAAGTGCTTTTCTTTGCACCTCCTATGATTTCTGGATATGGTGTGACCAATGGATTTGAATTAAACTTGCAGGACCGAACCGGAGGCTCTCTTGACAAATTTTACGAAGTAGCTAAGAATTTCTTGGCAGATTTGGAGAAGCGTCCAGAAATAGCTAGTGCGCAAACATCTTTCAATCCTAGTTTCCCGCAATATATGGTTGATATTGATGTCGCACAATGTAAAAAAGCTGGATTAAGTCCGGATGATATTTTGACGACTTTACAAGGATATTTAGGCGGTATGTATACTTCGAATTTCAATAGATTCGGTAAATTATATCGAGTTATGGTTCAATCAGATTTTTCAGACCGTACAAATATTGAATCGTTGAAAAAAATCAAGGTTAGAAATGGCGATGAGATGGCTCCTATTACGCAGTTTATAACGTTAAAGCGTGTGTATGGGCCAGACAACATCAATCGTTTTAATATGTATACCTCAATGAAAGTGAACGGTTCTCCTGCAGACGGATATACTTCAGGTCAGGCAATTAAAGCTATTGAGGAAGTCGCAGCTCAGTCTTTGCCTCAGGGATACAGTTTTGAGTTCTCTGGAATTACACGTGAGGAGCAGAGTAGTAGTGGAAGTACAACAGCAATTGTTTTTGTATTGTGTTTTGTCTTCATTTATTTATTGTTGAGTGCACAGTATGAAAGTTACATCCTGCCTCTAGCAGTTCTTCTTTCTGTTCCGTTTGGACTTTGTGGTAGTTTCCTCTTTGTGCAAGGCATGGGAGCTTTAAATAACATTTTGCCAATATTGGGTGCTGCTTCAAATAACATTTATGTTCAAATTGCTATGATTATGTTGATTGGTTTGTTGGCAAAGAATGCAATTTTGATCGTAGAGTTTGCAATTGACCGTCGTAAGATGGGCATGAGTATAACTTGGTCTGCAGTGTTAGGAGCTGGTGCACGTTTGCGTCCTATTTTGATGACTTCGTTGGCTATGATCATTGGTCTGTTGCCAATGATGTTCTCCTTCGGTGTTGGAGCCAATGGTAACCGTTCATTGGGAGCGACGGCTATTGGTGGTATGTTAATAGGTATGATATGTCAGATCTTTATTGTGCCCGCTTTGTTTGTAATCTTCGAATATGTTCAGGAGAAGTTCAAACCAATGACGTGGGATGATATTGATAATACTGATGCAGAAGCAGATATTGCACAGTATACAAAGTAATGAGATAAATAAGAAAAAATGAAAAAGCAATTATTTTATATTTTTGCATCATCCATGATGTTGACCAGTTGTCATATTTATAGCAATTATGAGCGGCCAACCAATTTGCCTACTGATAGCTTATATCGGGATACAGCAAGTGTTGGTGTGGCTATGCAGGCAACTGATACCATTAATTTTGGAAATACTCCGTGGCGTGAGGTCTTTACAGACCCCAAGCTGCAGAGTTTAATTGAGGAAGCTTTAGCAAACAACACGGACATGAGAACGGCGGCATTAAGTGTAGAACAGGCTGAAACTGGATTAATGACTTCCAGACTGGCTTATTTCCCATCACTTTCTTTTAGTCCGACAGGTACTGTTTCGAAGGTTGAAGGCAATGCTGCAACGAAATCATATTCCATACCATTGCAGGCAAGTTGGCAAGTAGATTTGTTTGGCTCATTACGAAATGATAAGCGAATGGCTGAGGCATCGTTGATGCAGACTAAAGCTTATCAACAAGCTACTCAAACGCAGATTATAGCTTCTGTTGCCAACATGTATTATACGTTGCTCATGTTGGATGAACAGCTTAAGTTGACAAAAGAAACTTCTGAAATTTGGAAGCAAAACGTTGAAGCTATGGAATTGATGTTGCAAGTAGGAGGTATTACTAATGCAGCAGCAGTTTCACAGAGTAAGGGGGCTTATTATGAAGTTTTGACCACTATTCCGACTTTAGAGCAAAATATTCGTTCAACAGAAAATTCATTATCTACGTTATTACACCGATCTCCGGGACCAATTAATCGCGGAACTTTTGCAGATCAGAGTTTCCCAGCTTCAATGTCTCAAGGAGTTCCCGTACAGTTATTAGAGAACCGTCCGGATGTAAAGGCTGCTGAAATGTCTTTGCAGGCAGCTTTTTATCAGACAAATAAAGCTTATTCTGCTTTCTATCCTAATATAACAATCAATGGAACATTAGGATGGTCTAATCAAGCTTTGGGAATTATTAAAAACCCTGCAGATTTTTTGGTACAGGCTGTAGGGTCTTTGGTTCAGCCTTTATTTCAAAAAGGCCAGTTACGAGCCAATCTTAAGATCTCTAAAGCTCAGCAGGAGACAGCATTGCTTAACTTTGAGCAATCCTTATTGAATGCGGGGGAAGAAGTAAGCAATGCACTGACTTCTTATCAGACGGCAATAGATCAGGAATGTCAGCGCATAAAACAGGTAGAAGCTTTGCAGGATGCTTATGATCAGACTGAATATTTGTTCTCGCATGGCAATACGACTACTTATTTGGAAAAGTTGACGGCACAACAGTCTTTGCTTTCAGCGCAGTTAAGTCTGATTTCAGATCGCTTTGATAAGATGCAAGCAGTAGTAAGTCTTTATCAAGCCCTAGGCGGTGGACGTGATAGTCAGTAAGAGAAACCATAACCATAAAATACAATATTATGATTAGTCCATTAGCATATGTAGATTCTAAGGCAAAATTGGCTGACAGTGTTACTGTCATGCCTTTTGCCTATATTGAAGGCGATGTAGAAATAGGTGAAGGTTGTGTAGTGATGCCATACACTTGTATTCTTAATGGATCGCGTATAGGAAAGAACAATAAGATATATTCTCATTGTGTGATCGGAGCTGAACCGCAAAGTTTTCATTATGAAAAGGGAACTAAAAGCTATGTGATAATTGGTGACGACAACACTATTCGTGAGAATGTGGTGATTGCCCGAAGCAACCATGAAGGAAAAGCAACGTCAATTGGGAATAAGAACTTCCTGATGGATAAAGTACATGTGTGTCATGATGTCTTGATTCATGATCACTGTGTATTGGGCATTAATGTGAGTGTTGCGGGTGATTGTGATATACATTCTTGCACGATTTTATCATCAGGGGTTGTTATCCAGCATAAAGTCCGTACAGGTATCTTTAGTTTGGTTCAGAGTGGTTGTCGTGTTCAGAAAGACGTTCCGCCTTATGTTATTTTAGGTGGTAATCCTGCAGGTTTTCATGGAATTAATTCTGTTATTCTGAAACATGAAAATGTTACTGACCGTATATTGCGGCATATTGCAAATGCTTATAGGTTAATTTATTCTGGCAATTTCAGTCTGCAGGATTCTGTTATAAAAATAAAAGAGCAGATACCAATGAGTGAAGAAATTGAGAATATAACTCATTTTATTGACTCTTCTGAACTTGGCATAGTTCGTCAATCTGTGGAAGCTGATAAGTAAGTGTATTCTTTATATCTGGAAGCGCAAGGTTGTAAAAAAATACATTCCTTGCGCTTCTTTTCTTTTTATTGTTGTGCTGATATTCTTATAAGTTCTATCAAAGACACATATATAGAAAATGATAGAAAGAGAAAACAGAGTGTAAAAAAAATCGTAAGTTTGCACAAACTATAAGTAATGTCTTAATAGAATGAGAGAAAAGCCGAGAATTATACAACTTCCTAAATTCCTGGATAAGCGGGGCAATTTATCTTTTGTTGAACAGATGAATCAGATTCCGTTTGTTATTCGTCGGGTTTATTGGATTTATGATGTCCCCGGAGGAGAAAAACGTGGAGGGCATGCCTATTTTCACAATGAAGAGTTTGTTGTAGCTCTTTCAGGAAGTTTTGATGTCGTTCTTGATACAGGATTTGAAAGACGTACATATTCTTTGAATCGGTCATATTGTGGAATATATGTCCCCAGCGGGTGCTGGCGTGAGATGAATAATTTTTCAACTAATTCGTTGGCTTTAATTTTAGCTTCTACAGATTATGATGAAAAAGATTATGAGTTTGATTATGAACATTTTAAAATATGGGCGCTAACGCATGAGGGAAAGTCGAGTCTTTGATTGTACAGTATTAGAGTTGAGTAAGCATCCTCGTAAAGAGGGTAATTTAACTGTAGTGGAAAATGGAAAGTCGGTTCCGTTTGACGTGCAGCGTGTTTACTATATTTATGACGTACCGGGGGGAGCATGTCGTGGAGCACATGCTCATTTCCGTCTGAAACAGTTGATTGTTGCGGCAAGCGGAAGTTTTTCTGTCACGGTAGATGATGGTGAGGTCAAGCGGACTTTTTTACTTAACAGGCCTTTTCAGGGATTGCTTATTCCACCGGGAATTTGGCGTGACCTAAGTGACTTTTCTTCGGGGTCGGTATGCTTAGTGTTGGCTTCTGAAAAATATGACGAAAAGGATTATATTCGTGATTATAGTGCATTCTTACGTTATAAGAAACAGAAATGAAAAGAAAGTGTTCACAAGCGTTTTTGGATCTAGCTGCTGTAACAGCTTTGCATGGTGAGGAAATACAGCATGCAGTAAGTGAGGTTGTAAGTTCTGGAAGGTATCTGCATGGTCATATGACCGAAGGTTTTGAGCAGAATTTTGCGAGTTATATTGGAACAAAATTCTGTGTCGGGTGTGCAAGTGGATTGGATTCATTGTATTTGATATTTCGTGGATACATTGAATTGGGGCAGATGAGAACTGGTGACGAAGTGATAGTTCCTGCTCATACTTTTATTGCTTCTATTTTGGCAATAACAGAGAATGGCTTGGTCCCTAAGTTTGTAGATGTCCGGTCTGATAACTATCAGATCGATGATGCGCAAATTGAGTCGTTAATTACGCCAAGAACTCGAGCTATATTATTAGTGCATTTATATGGACAATGTGCTTATACAGAGAAAATCGGTGAGTTGTGTAAACAATATCGGTTAAAGTTGATTGAGGATAATGCGCAGGCGCACGGATGTTGTTATGGTACGCTTCATACAGGTAGTTTAGGGCATGCTGCAGGGCATAGCTTTTATCCAGGGAAGAATTTAGGAGCTTTAGGTGATGCCGGGGCTATAACTACAAATGATGGTGATTTAGCGAAGACCGTGCGTTGTTTGGGGAATTATGGTTCGTTGCAGAAATATGTGTTTAAATATTGTGGGCGTAACAGCCGACTGGATGAGATTCAAGCAGCAGTATTAGATGTAAAATTGCGACATTTGGATAGTGATAACGAACTTCGCCGTGTCATTGCTGATTATTATATGAGTCATATTGATAGACAAAAATTTCAACTGCCTACTTTATCTTCATGTAGAAAAAGTCATGTTTTTCACATCTTTCCTGTTTTAAGTGAGCGTCGTAACGATCTGCAAAAATATTTGGAAAAACAGGGGATACAGACTGTAATTCATTATCCGATACCGCCACATTTACAGGAATGTTATGCTCAATGGAATAAACTAACGTATCCAGTCACAGAGTATTTGCATCGCACGGAATTAAGTTTACCAATCAGTCCGGCAATGACCGTTGATGATGCAAAATTCGTGGTAACAGCGCTAAATAATTTTTGTTGATTAACAATAATATGCTGACGATTTAGATAGTATTGAGGCTGATTTTTGTGCTTTAGTTTTTCTTTTTGTGCAAATACGTTTCATTATTTGTCGTATTTATACTATTTTTGTGGAAATGCGCGATATAAATAATTGGTTATCTTGCAGTCGTATGTAGAATAGAGAAAAGCTGACGACATGGAACAGCATTCATTTGTTTTCAGGATAAAGCAATATTTTCAAGACAAGGTTTGGAAATTACAATATACGGGGAAGACAAGTCTAAGTCGAGGTTTTCACGGAGCAGTATGTCGAATCATATTGGTCGTGCGTGATTTCCTGCGGTTAGATTTGGCTTCGCGGGCCTCTTCATTAACGTATTCTACGTTGTTTTCTACAATTCCATTGTTGGCAATCCTGTTTGCAATTGCTAAGGGATTTGGATTGGAAACATTTATAGAAGAGCAAATTCGTGAAGCCTTGCCCGGGGAAACTGCAGTAGCTGATACTATTATTGGTTTTGTTCTGTCTTATTTGAACCATACGAAAGGTGGTGTTTTTGTTGGAATGGGCTTGTGCTTGTTGTTGTATACTTTATTGTCTTTGGTTGCAAATATAGAGCAGACATTTAATCAGATTTGGAAACTGGATAGTGAACGCAGTTTGTTTCGTAAGATAACAGATTATACCGCTTTGTTGTTTATTTTTCCTTTATTTGCTATCATAACAGGTGGTATATCTATTTTTATATCCTCGGTTTGGGATGATTTGCAGAATTATGTGATCATTGGCCGAACGTATGCAGTTTTGGTTGAATTGTTTCCTTATCTGTTGATGGTATTGGCTCTCACGGGTTTCTATATTTTTATGCCCAATACTCAGGTACGTTTTAAGAGTGCGTTGGTTGGTGGTATTCCTGCGGGAATAGCGTTTCAGCTTGTACAGTATGTATATATTCATTTTCAGTTGTGGGTGACGAGTTATAATGCAATATATGGGTCTTTTGCAGCTTTACCTTTGTTTATGTTATGGTGTCAGATTTCGTGGTATATTTGTCTGTTTGGAGCCAATCTTTGTTACGTAGATCAAAATATAAGGCTTTTTACGGATGGTAAGCAGGCAACTTGTGCAACACCTTTGCATAAAACGTTTTTAGGCGTTCTGGTTATGAAGGTCTATTGCCAACGGTACGTAGACCGGCAGTTTCCATATAGTGTTGCTGATGTCGCACGACAATTGAAACAGCCTTTACATTTGGTTAGAGAGGTCTCAAAAGTCCTGTTGCAGGCCCGCTTGTTGGTAGCTGTGGTTAGACAAGATAATGAACCGGAAGTTTATATGCCAGCGGTAAATGCTAATACTATAACAGTGGCTGAGGTAATACAAGCTTTAATGGGTGGAACTGATGATTTCTCTGTGACTCCAGAATACGAGACTCAGTGGAAATCTTTTGAACAAATGCAGACGGACATCTGGAAACATCATACCGCGCAGACCTTGGTTAAGGACTTTGGTAATGTCATTTCAAATGAGTAAAAGTAATGATAATTTATGAAATATAATGATATACTAATAGTAGATTGTGGCTCAACTAAGACTAAGTGGCAGTTTATGCATGTTGATGATAGCTTGGGTAAAACAATTGTAGGTCAAGGTATGAATCCATATCATATGTCACAGGAGCGCTTACAAGAAATCATACGAGATTCTTTTTCTTCTGAAGATGGAGAGTGCGTGGGTAGTATTTTTTTTTATGGGGCAGGTTGTCGGGGTGAAGCCGGTCTGCGCATGAAAACCGTATTACGCACTATTTTTCAGAATGTTCAGCATATAGAGGTAGAGTCTGATTTGTTAGGTGCAGCAAGGGCATTATGTGGTTCGAAAAGTGGTTTAGTATGTATCTTAGGTACTGGCGAGGGGAGTTGTTTGTATGATGGAAAGAAAATCGTGCAGCAGGTCCCTTCCTTAGGATATATTTTAGGAGATGAAGGCAGTGGAGCTGTATTAGGTAAATTATTAGTTTCAGATGTTTTAAAAGGAATGTTGCCTGAACCTCTTTGTCATGCTTTTTACACAGAGATGAATCTTGACATGGACCAAGTTTTGGAGAATGTTTATCGTAAGCCTGAGGCCAATCGTTTTTTGGCATCTTTAACTCCATTCTTGAGTAGACATAGAGAACATCCGGATATTCGTTTTTTGCTTTTAAATGAATTTGAACGTTTTGTGAGCCGTAATGTTTTACGCTATGGTCAATTGGATTCCTCTGTAAGTTTTGTGGGAGGCGTTGCTTATATGTTTTCGGAAGAGGTAACGTTTGTATTAAGCAAGCATGGTATAAAGGTCGGGAAGATATTACGTGATCCGATGGATGGATTAGTAGAGTATCATAATACCAGGGCTTTATTGTAAATTTAAGGAGGTGTAGAGTGATGTCATTTAATAGTAATTTTACTAATTCTGAGAAAAAAGAGTTATTGGCCTATTATCGTCATTTAATAGAGAAAGAGCGCGATGATAAGGCTTCCGATGTATGTCATACCATACGTCGTGTGCGGAGTTACTTGTTGAGTAAATCTGATGTAGCAGCTTTTGACCGTGATGTGTTTGGATTACATCCGATATTGAAGTCTATCCATACGAATGAAATTGCAGAAGAAGAAATTGGTTTAAAGGGAGCGGCATTGATAGCAGAGATGTTGTTGCCTTGCTTGCAATGTGAGGATGATTTGCAGGATATTCGTACAGTCTTTGGAGATGATGTGGTTCGGGTTATGCATGGATTATGGAGGTTACGATTATTATATACTAAGCATGCTAGCGTAAAGTCTGATAATTTTCGGAATTTACTGATATCGTTTGCAGAGGATATGCGGGTGATCCTATTGATGATTGCCAATCGTGTATATGTGATGAGAAGCATAAAGGATTGCAAGGATAATGAAGCTCGAGAAGGCGTTTCTGCAGAAGCTGCTTATTTGTATGCTCCGCTAGCTCATAAATTGGGGCTGTATAAGTTAAAAAGCGAACTGGAAGACCTTTCGTTGAAATATTTGGAAACTGAGGCTTATTATCATATTAAGGAAAAACTGAATGCAACAAAGGAGGCTAGGGATGCTTATATTCGCCAATTTATTGCGCCAATTCGGAATATGCTGGAAGATGCGGGCTTAAAATTTCATATCAAAGGGCGAACAAAGAGTATACATTCCATTTGGCAGAAGATGAAAAAACAAAAATGTCCTTTTGAGGGTGTTTATGATTTGTTCGCGATTAGAATTATTTTGGATTCGCCTCCTGCAAAGGAAAAACAGCAATGTTGGCAGGCTTATAGCTTGATTACAGACAAGTATCTTCCTAATCCAAAGAGATTACGTGATTGGTTGAGTATTCCTAAAAGCAACGGGTACGAAAGTCTGCACATAACGGTCTTGGGGCCACAAGAAAAGTGGGTTGAAGTACAAATCCGTACAGAACGTATGGATGAAATTGCTGAGCATGGTTTGGCAGCTCATTGGCGTTATAAGGGCGTAAAAAGCGAAGAAGGTGGCATCGAGGCTTGGCTGGCCAGAATTCGCGGTGCACTGGAATCCGGGGATGACATGCAGCTTATGGACCAGTTTAGAAGTGAATTGCGTGAAGATGAAGTTTATGTGTTCACTCCTAAAGGTGATCTTCTTAAATTTCCAAAGGGAGCTACAGTGTTGGACTTTGCATTTCATATTCATTCAGTAGTTGGGTGTCAGTGTGTAGGAGGACGCATAAATGGTAAAGGAGTATCCATCCGCGAACCGTTACGTAGCGGCGATACGGTTGAAGTGCTAACATCCAAGAATCAACGTCCTGGGCAAGGGTGGTTAAATATTGTCGTAACGGCAAGAGCAAAGTCTAGAATCCGCCAGGCTTTGGGCGCGCATTTGTCACGTGAGGCCAGTATTGCTCGTGAATGGTTGGAACGCAAGTTTAAGAATCGTAAACTTGTGTGGAATGAAGGGTGCGTAAGTCTTTTGATGCGAAAGATGGGGTATAAGGAAGCACACGAATTTTATAAAGCTATTACTGATGGGCAATTTGATGGCGCGGAGTTGGCAGAGGAATATTTAGAAATCTGTCGTCGTGAGAATAATCAGTTGGCCAGAGCCTCTGCGCCAAGTGCTGATACTTATCATTTGCAGGATGGAGTAGTTGAAAATGCGCTTCCTTCAGGAACGACTGTCATTAATGATTTGCCTCAAAAGTCTGTAACATCTGAGGAGTTGGTAGTGGATCAAGGAAATTTGAAGGGATTGGACTATCAATTAGCCAAGTGCTGCCATCCGGTATATGGAGATCCTATTTTTGGTTTTGTAACTATTGGTGGGGGAATTAAAATCCATCGTGAAACCTGTCCTAATGCCACTGCACTGAAAGAACGATTCGGTTATCGGGTAATTAAGGCCAGGTGGGCAGGGAAGTCTGGAGGATTATACGCCATTACATTACGGATTGTTGGTACCGACGATGTCGGGGTTGTTAATAACATTACTTCAGTGTTAGGAAAAGAACCCCAAATTACGTTGCGGTCAATCAGTATTGATGCAAATGATGGCTTGTTTTCGGGTATCCTGACCTTAATGGCGGGAAGTACAGATAGGATAGAAACGCTGATTCGGAAAATTTTGGCCATTAAAGGCGTTAAATCTGTTGCGCGAACTTAAAAAATCTGTGGTAAGACATGACGTTCAGATATGTATCTTTAAATAAGCGATATAGAGCCTGAGATGAATTTGTGTCGCATATTCAGAAAAAAGATCTGGATTTTCTTAAGATTGCTTCTTGTATTTTTTAGGTGCTGAGTTTTTTTTATTACTCGGCACTTTTTTTGTATGGGAATCAGGTGCCTAAAAAATTTTTCGCTCGTTTTTCTCGAAAGTATTTTTTTATATCTGTTACTTCGAAGGCTTATTTGCTGAATAGGTAAGAATAGAAAGATTGCAGGATCTGTTAGGTTAATTATTGCTTTATAAGTTTATGGGCGTGATGACACGGACGAATATGAAATATAGGTCAGAAACGGAAACAAGTTTTGGCGTTGTAATGATTTAATTGAATTTGATAATTGGAGATGAGGAATATAGTCCGAAATAAATTACGAGAAAAGAAATCAGGAATAGTATTTTTATTTGTCACTTTTTGTTCGTACCTTTGTTGTTAATTAGCAGATGGATAATTCGTCGCTTGCATTATTTTGACGCAAGAGGAAAGTCCGGGCAACATAGGGCAACTTGCTTCTTAATGGGAAGTCATCTGTGAAGGTGAATAATTGCAGAAGAAAATAACCGCCATTTTGTGGTAAGGGTGAGAAGGTGGGGTAAGAGCCCACCAGTTATATGGTGACATATAAGCTGTGCAAGTCAAGTGTTGAAAGTTCATGTATACTGGTGTCTGAGAGCGGCCCGTTCAAGTTCTTCTCAAAAGGGAGATACATCAGAGGGTAGAACGATAGAGTTTATTGGTGACAATAAATCTAGATAAATGACGAATGACCGTCATGGTTTACAGAACCCGGCTTATCGTTTGTCTGCATTTATATGGTAACCCAATAAGAGAAGAAAGATTCTTTTATGGGTTACCTTTTTATTGTAAAAACAATAAGTAGGGCAGATAAATGGATTTGGTATTAGGTTATTTTTCCATTGACTGCCCGTATTATAATGTATTTTAGGGTGTCATTATTTTACTTATTTCTTCAAATTGTTTTCCCATGTTTAACTGCAGGTATATTTGGTATAATAAAGGAGCCCATTTTTGTGTAGCATTAGGCTGGCTTTTACGGTACATTTCAAGGTAAGGTAAAGACTCTCTATAATAGTTTTTTATGCTTTGAACCGATTTTGATTGATTGGCGGAGTGCAGATTTGAAGGTCGTTTAATTTCTTCAGCTAATTTATAGTAGCAAAATCCGATATGGAAAAGTGATTCTGTAGCAGTCGTATCAATACTAATTATTTGTTTGGCACAATCAATGGCTTCTTCGTATTTTTTTAAGTCAATCAGAGCTAAACTTTTTCCATAAAGATAATGTTTATTTTGTGGACGTATGCGCAAAAGCGAATCTGACATGGCGTTGAGCTCTGCTGCTCGATTTTGGCTTATCAGATCTTTAGATATATTATTGTAGTAATATTTGTTAGAAGGGTAGAGTCGAAGGCCTTGCATTAAATAGCGATAATATTGGGTTGTATCATTAATCGCTTTTGACGAACGTGCAAGTATTTCATTAATAATATCTGCATGTAACGTATCTTTTGCAGCTCGTTCTTTATATGTGAAAACGTTATTATACTGTTTAATCAGGTAATTACATTGCATTCCTAAAAAAGCAAAGTAGGGATATTCTGATAAACATTCTTGTGGTACATCTTCAATTAGTCCGTTGTTAGCAGCATTGAGGTAGTAATTGATATAATAAATGGCATCTTGGTATTGTTTTTTTCGGTAAAAATATTTGGCTCCTATGCCAATGTTTATATAGTATTTTGCTAATTTCTGCTCAATTTTTTGTTGCCATTTATTCTTTTCTTTTGTATTTGAAATATTGTACAAAGATTGTTTGCATTTGCTGCCATAATCAAAAATAGTTTTTACGCTGTTAAAGAAACTCGTCGTGTCGTAAGCTTGTTTCAAATAAGCTTTTTCATTTTCAGCTTTGTTTGTAATTTCTGCTGCCTCTATCCCTAACCAATAGAGTTCGTGCAACTTTATCTGAAGAGAGTCTGCATGATTCTCCGCATCCGTAATTTTTGCAAGGGCATCATTGGCCTGATTGTTCTTGATACACTTTTCAATTTCTTTCAGGGGGTCGTTTCGCTTTTTTTGTGTGGAAGCATGTAGGTTAGTCGACAATAATATTAAAATAAGTGTCGGTAAAAACAAAACGTATTGTAGGATTCTCTTCATCTTTTCTAATACTATACTAGGTATATTGCAAACAAATCAGTATTTCCCAATTTCTGGAAAATACTGATTTGTTTATTGCTTATTATGTGTTATTTTTGATTAGCTACTTGTTGAAGAAGTTGGTCCATTTCATTTGCCTTATCCTTCATTCCTAAATTTGAATATACATTCTGCAGGTTGGCTGCCCAAAGTTTAATGTCATCGGGCTTTAACTCTCTGGCTTTTTCGAAATATGGTAAAGCTTTCTTGTAGAATACCTTCATCTTTTCAATGTCAGCATTGTACTGTTTTACTTTTGTTCGGTCTGTGCAATATTCACCTTTATTTCGACGTGAAATAACTTCGTTAATGTAGCTTACGCCAATATTGATGTATGATTCAACAAACTGGTCATCTAGTGCAATTGCTTTTTCAAAACATTCACGGGATGCCGGGAAGTCTTTTTGCAGGTTCAGCAACACACAACCTTTCATATAATATCCATTTTTTGAGTTTGGATTTTTTTCAATCATTGAATTCGCTTGGCTTAATGCATCTTGTGCATCATTCTTTTGTATGTAGTAGTATAATAGGTTTTGGGCGAAACTGGTAGAGTTTTCTACTCTTTCAACAGCTTCTTCCATTGTAGATACCCATTTAGCTGTGTCACCTTTTGCCAAGCAAGCCTGAGATTTCATGATGTACAAGTCATTCAGGTTGTTGTCACTCTTTAATGCTTCATCTACAACCGACAGCAGTTTGTCCCAGTCTTTTGAGCTATAAGCAAGGCTGGCTATATTATATGAAGCTTGATCATATTCTTTTTTATTAGCTTTATAAATTGAATCCTGTTCTGTTTTGCTGAATACGGGATTCTGATACATGCTGATAAACTTTTGGAACATGTCTGCAGCTTCATCTTTTTTTCCATTGTTGTAGAGCATAATACCTGCATAGTTGTAATATGGTAACATAGCCATGAGGCGTTTATGGTTGTCTTCATGGAATTTTGGCTTAACATTACCTTTTTTGTCTGGTTGCATATCGTATTCGTTACTCTTTGTGTAATATTGTACAGCCTTTTCTAGGGACGAAACGAATAATGCAGTATCGCACGGTTGTTGTTGAGCCGCTTTGATCAATTCCGGTTGCAAAAAGCGGATTTGAATACTTCCTGCAAGGTTGTACATTTCCGCTAATTTTGTCGTTTTAGGGTTGGTTAATGCTGGAGTAATTATTTCTTCAGCTTCTTTCAACTTGTTTTCGTCAATTTTAGCTTGTGCTTTGTATATGGCCATATTCTGACCATAAGCGCATGTTACGGCCACAGCAAGGGCCATTAATGTGTAAATTCGATTTTTCATAATTTCTTATTTTCAGAGTGATTATATTGATTCATTAAGATGTTCTGTCGAAATAGGATCCTGATCCTCTTTATCAGTAAGTACTTCACATACACTGCTTATAGAGTCATTCCTCTTTTCTAAATTGATTAATTTTACGCCTTGGGTTGCTCTTCCCATGACACGCACATCCGCAACTCTTAGTCTAATGGTTATGCCACTTTTATTGATAATCATTAGATCATTTTCATCTGTGACAGATTTGATTGCAACTAATTTTCCTGTCTTTTCTGTTATGCTCATGGTTTTTACGCCCTTACCTCCTCGATTGGTTTTTCTATAATCTTCAATCTTGCTGCGTTTACCAAAACCTTGTTCGCTAACAACCATGACAGATTCTTCATTTATGTTGTGTACGCATATCATGCCAATAGATTCGTCTTCTTCATCGTCAAGTAGCATACCTCTAACGCCAGTTGCAGTTCTGCCCATTGTTCTTACCGCATCTTCGTTGAAACGAATAGCTCTTCCATTTTTATTCGCAATAATAATTTCATCACTTCCATTTGATAAACATACGCTTATAACTTTATCATCTTCGCGTATTGTTATGGCATTAACACCATTAACACGGGGACGTGAGTATTCACTGAGACAAGTCTTTTTTATAACTCCTTTTTTCGTGCAGAAAATTACATAGTGCGAATTACAGAATTCGGGATCATTAAGCTTCTTAATATGCAGGCATGCATTGATAGAGTCATCGCGATCAATGTTGAGCATGTTTTGAATTGCTCTACCTTTTGAATTCTTGGTTCCTTCAGCGATTTCATACACTTTCATCCAATAGCATCTTCCTTTAGCTGTAAAGAATAGCATGGTGTTATGCATTGTTGCAGGATAAATGTATTCGATAAAATCGGATTCACGTGTAGTTCCTCCTTTACTACCAATTCCTCCTCTTGACTGAGCGTGGAATTCTGCTAATGGAGTACGCTTAATGTATCCCAAGTGACTAATGGTAATTACGACTTCATCATCGGGATAAAAATCTTCAGGATTGAATTCTTCTGCAGATAATTTGATTTCGCTTTTTCTTGCATCTCCAAATTTATTTTTTATCTCAAGGAGTTCATCTTTTATCAGATTCATGCACAAATCATCATCAGTAAGAATTTGTTCGTAATATGCAATCTTTTTCTCAAGTTCTGCATATTCAGCGTGAAGTTTTTCTTGAACAAGTCCTGTTAATTGGCTAAGTCGCATTTCTACAATGGCTTTAGCTTGTTTGTCGTCCAAACTAAAACGGTTCATCAAATTTTCGATGGCGTTTTGTGGCGTGCGGCTTCCTTTTATGATTTGTATAACTTCATCTATATGATCACTGGCAATGATTAATCCCTCCAAGATATGAGCACGTTCTTGCGCTTCTCTTAAGTCATGTTGGGTACGACGTATAACAACATCGTGACGATGTTCGATGAAATATTTTATGCAGTCTTTTAATGTAAGTAGTTTGGGACGGCCATGTACAAGTGCAATGCAATTAACAGAAAAACTGCTTTGCAAAGCGGTCATCTTAAATAACTTGTTTAATACGACGTTCGCATTTTCGTCGCGCTTGATATCTATAACAATTCGTACGCCTTCTTTGTCTGTTTCATCATTGATGTTACTGATGCCGGTTATTTTTTTCTCGTTAACAAGTTCTGCGATACTTTTGATTAGTTCTGCTTTGTTAACGCCATATGGAATTTCAGTTACAATGATTTTATCATGCAAGTCATCACTTTCAATTTCAGTCTTTGCTCGCATGATTATGCGGCCTCTTCCTGTTTCGTAGGCGCTTTTAACTCCTTGCATTCCCATGATATAACCACCAGTAGGAAAGTCCGGAGCTTTAATATATTGCATTAAACCTTCAATATCAATGTCGGGATTTTCAATGTAAGCAACGCAACCATCAATTACTTCGGTTAGATTGTGAGTTGGCACATTCGTTGCCATGCCGACAGCAATTCCGCTTGCGCCATTAATCAGGAAATTGGGAATTCGTGTCGGCATTACTGTAGGCTCATCAAGAGTGTCATCAAAATTCTTGGTCATGTCTACAGTCTCTTTGTCAAGATCTTGCATCATCGCTTCGCCGACAAGACTGAGGCGTGCTTCAGTGTATCGCATGGCTGCTGCTGAGTCGCCATCCATAGACCCGAAGTTGCCTTGGCCGTCAACAAGTGTATACCGCATGGACCAATCTTGAGCCATTCTGACAAGTGCTCCATAGACAGAACTGTCTCCGTGCGGGTGGTATTTACCAAGGACTTCACCTACAATACGAGCTGATTTTTTTGTGGGTTTGTCATGGGTGTTGTGTAATCCCATCATACCATATAGTATGCGTCTATGTACAGGCTTAAAGCCATCTCTTACATCGGGTAGTGCACGTGCAACTATAACGGACATGGAATAATCAATATATGAAGATTTCATTTCTTCTTCAATATTGACTTTAATAATTCTGTCACTATCAATCATTTCTTTTGTCTTGTATGTTTATTATTCACCGAATGCTTAATTGTGTAAGCAAAGATACTACATTATTCTTTTATTTTGGTTCTTTGTTGCAATACTTTTTATTGAAGGCCTTTATGAATAGGTGATATTTAGTTATTTAAAGGATGAAATATTACTATCCATTCTAGGTTATGCAGATATTATGAATCTTTTAATTTGCAAAATAGTGAAGCCCGATTTTGCTTAAAGCATATAAAACAGTATATTTGCATGGAATATGTCTTTTTTTCTTTTAGCTTTGAACGTCGTATGATGAAAACGTCTTTTTTTCGAATCTTGAATTCTAGTGCCATGCGGAGTGGTTTATACGCAGGATTTTTTTCGATAATAGGCTTTGTGTGTTTTTGTCATAGTTTTGATTATGTTTTTTGTAATCATGTTTTTGTGATACTTGCAACGTTGATTCCTTTTTTTGTCGGATTTTTTACTTGTAAGTTTCGGAAAACTTATTTAACTGATGGGGCTCAAGTTTATAGTAAACTTTATTTGTATTCCCTGATGACATATTTTTATTCGGGAATATTGCTTTCAGCGGCGGTCTATATATATTTTCTGTATTTTGATAAAGGGGCGTTCTTTGATTCTTATCTTACTTTCTTGGAGCGCCCAGATGTGAAAGCCTTGTTGAATAAGTCGTTTGCTGCAGGTAGTGAAATGAATGTGGAGACTTTGATAGAGAGTGTTGAGAAATTGAGTCATGTGAACGTCTCTATATATGCTCTTTCTGCATTTTATATGAATATGATGTTTGGGGCGTTTGCGTCAATCTTGATAGCGTTAGTTTGTTTCATAATAAAAAAATAAATATGAATATTTCGGTAGTTGTACCTTCTTTTAATGAGGCTGAGAGTATTCCTGAATTATATGAGTGGATTGTGCGGGTTATGAAAGCTCATACATTTACTTATGAGATTATTTTTGTGGATGACGGTAGTACGGATTCTTCATGGGATATAATAGAAGGTTTGAATAAGAAGGATCCTTGTGTCAGGGGAATAAAATTCAGGAGAAATTATGGAAAGTCACCTGCCTTATATTGCGGTTTTAAAATGGCTAAAGGTGAAGTGGTTGTTACTATGGATGCTGATTTACAAGATTCGCCAGATGAAATTCCTGAACTTTATAGAATGATTACAGAGGATAAATATGATTTGGTTTCTGGATATAAGCAAAAAAGATATGACCCTCTGTCAAAAACAGTTCCAACGAAATTATTTAATGCTACAGCAAGGCGGGTTAGCGGCATAAAGAATCTGCATGACTTCAATTGTGGATTAAAGGCTTATAGACTGGATGTCGTTAAGAATATAGAAGTATATGGAGAAATGCATCGGTATATTCCTTATATTGCCAAAAGCGCCGGCTTTTCTAAAATAGGAGAAAAAGTAGTACACCATCAGGCACGCAAATTTGGGCACACTAAATTTGGTGGATTGAATCGCTTTTTTAACGGATATTTAGATCTTCTGAGTCTATGGTTCTTGAACAGCTTTGGGCTCAAGCCAATGCATGTATTTGGTTTTTTGGGGTCTTTGATGTTCTTTTGTGGCTTTATTGCCGTATTGGTTGTGGGTATTATAAAATTGATCGCATTAAGTAATGGCGTTCCTGCACCGCTAGTTACGGATTCTCCATATTTTTATATAGCATTGACAATGATGATTTTGGGTACACAATTGTTTGTGGCTGGATTTTTGGGGGAATTAATTAGCCGAAACTCAGAACGTAGAAATGAATATCAAATTGAAAAAGAACTGTAAATTCTGTTGTTTTTGTATCCTTATATTTACTATTGGATGCAGAAATATAGATTGTCCTTTGGAGAATACAGTGTTGGTTGGAAGTAATTTGTATTATTCTGATACTGACATTTCAAATGTTACATTAGATACATTGCTGGTTACAGCATTGGGTACAGATAGTCTTATGTCGTGTCAGAAGGCGAATCTGCAAATGTCATTTCCGTTACGGTATTCTTTGAATAATGATACGTTGCTTTTAAGTTTTATGAGAAATGGTCAAATTCATACAACTGATACGTTGTATTTGGAGCATACAAATACTATACATTTTGAAAACATAGATTGTCCTCCTGCTGTTTTTTCTGAGTTGAAAACCATTTCTTGGGGCAATCAGCAGGATGGAAAAGTCGTGGTTGACAGTGCCTCTATTTCGTCGCCTATTGTAAATTATAATGGAACAGAAAATATTAAGATATTTGTGCATTATAATAATTAGTGTATGCACTTTAGACGGGTATGCTCAAGTAAAGAGTGATTCTTTGCCTAATGATAGGGTAAGAGGGATACAATATGAGACGGGAACGCATCCTATATCAGCGGAGCAAATTCCTGTTTTTGCGGGATTTTCGATTTCAGTGGACCTTGCAGGTTTGGCAATGACACAGATGGCCGTGTATGGACAATATGAGTCTGCGTTACGCTTAAATTTTAAAGAAGCATATTTCCCCATTCTTGAATTGGGCATAGGAAATTGTAATCATACAGATGAAACAACTTCGCAGCATTATATGGTAAGGAGTCCTTATTATCGAGTAGGATTAGACTATAATTTTATAAAGAATAAGCATAGTTCAAATCGACTTTATGGAGGCATACGGTATGGTTTAACTTTTTATAAATATGATCTTGAGGGAAATGATATTGAGGATCCTGTATGGGGCGGTTCAATTCCTTATCATTTTGAGTCAGTATCTTCAAACGCGCATTGGTTGGAATTAGTTGGGGGATTAGAAACAAAGATTTGGAAGTTTATTCATGTTGGGTGGAGTGTACGGTTTCGCAAAATGCTAAAACAGAAAAAAAACGCAATAGGAAAATCCTGGTATGTACCAGGGTATGGTAAAAATAATGAAAGCAATTGGGGCGGAACGTTTAATTTGATTTTTGATATATAAGAGACAGGGTTGGTGTTATGATTAAATACAGAAGAATAAATATATATCGTATAGTTTTGTTGGTGGCGCTTGTCGTTGGCAGTTGTTTTATCTTAATTAGAAAGAGCGAACTGCATTATTATGAAAATTCCGGAAAAATTTTTGGGACGGTTTATCATATAAAGTATGAGAGTGAAAGGGACTTACATGATAGTATTTTGAGTGAGTTGAATGATGTTGATGCCTCCTTGTCTGTTTTTAATGATAGTAGTATTATCAGTAAAGTGAACAGAAATGAAGATGTAGCGCTGAATAAGGATTTTAGAGAAGTCTTTTTATTGTCGCAGCAAGTTTCTTCAGCGACTGAAGGCGCGTTTGATATTACTGTTGCTCCATTAGTTAATGTTTGGGGATTTGGTTTTAAGCATTCTTCTTCTGTTAGTAAGAATAAGATAGATAGTATCAGATCAATTGTTGGATATGAAAAAGTTTCTATTGAAAATGGTATTATCAATAAGCAGAACCCATTAGTAATGTTGGATTGTAGTGCTATTGCAAAAGGTTATGGCGTTGACAAAATTGCAAGGATGTTTGAACGGGTTGGGATCAAGAATTACATGATAGAAATAGGGGGAGAGATCGCTGTACGGGGGTATAATGATCTTCATAAATTATGGAAAATCGGTATAGAAAAACCTGTGGATAATAAAAATGTAACGGCCGATTTGCAAACAGTCTTGCCAATTACTAATTGCGCATTAGCTACTAGTGGAAATTATCGAAATTTTTATTACAAAGACGGTAAGAAATTTGCACATACGATAGATCCCAAAACGGGATATCCTGTTCAACATTCATTGCTATCGGCTTCTGTTATAGCTCCTACTTGTGCTGAAGCGGATGCTTATGCTACAGCATTTATGGTGATGGGGGTAGAAAAATCAAAGCAGTTGCTGAGTAAGAAAAAAACACTCAAAGCATATTTGATATATGCTGATTCTTTGGGACGATATAAAGTGTGGACCAATATTCGTGATTTGAAGTAATATAAGCTGTCAATTTTAGCTTTAGGCTGGAACATTCTTAAAGAAAAATTTATGGAATCAAGTAGGGAAGTCTTTATCGTTGAATCGCGGTTGATTTCTGCGGCTCAAAGAGGTGTAGATGCTTTTTTGGAAGAAATAGTTGGTGCTATAAAAGAAACAGTGGGAGGAGAATTGAATGAAGTTGCATTAAAACACCTAAATGGAGAACAGATAACCTTGTGGGGGTATTATGTCTTGCGAGAGGAATTGATGGATGGTGGTTTTGTTCAGTTGATTTATAATGGATATGGGCCCTTCTTTTTTGATAATCCATTTGCAAAAGCTATGCGCTTGTGGGGGTTAAAAGATTTTTCCAAATTGCTTTACAAAGCAAAATCTTTTTATGATAAATACAAGGATGAGTTGACAAAGCCGTGTAGTGATGACGATTTTATGGGGCTATTTGAGCGATTCCCAGAATTTGATGATTTAGATGATTCGTTTATAGAAGATGAGGAGTATATAACGGATTGCATTGCGCATTATGTAGATGAACATATTGATCAATTTGTGACAGTAAAAACAGTTTAAGAAATGAGTCGGAAGGTTGCAACACGTTTGAAAAATATAAACATAAAGAATAAGAAGGTGGAGTTTGATTTTGCTGTAATAGATAGGTTTACAGCAGGAATCGTTTTGACGGGAACGGAAATTAAAAGCATAAGAGTCGGTAAAGCGAGTTTGGTAGATACATTCTGTTATATAAATAACCATGAATTATGGGTGAAAAATATGTATATAGCAGAATATGTTTTTGGTTCATATAATAATCATGTTGCACGAAGAGAGCGAAAATTGTTGTTGCATCATAAGGAAATCCTACAATTAGAAAAGGAAACATCTTCTCCCGGTTTTACAATTGTCCCATTGCGACTTTTTATTGATGACAATGGGAGAGCTAAAATGGTAATAGGGTTATGCCGAGGAAAAAAGGAATTTGACAAACGACAATCATTGAAGGAAAAAGATGATCGTCGGGAAATCGCACGTATAATGAAGCATTATTGATTATTGTTTTTGTATGAAAGATTCTTTAAAAGATTTATTACAGAAGCGTATTCTTATCTTGGATGGTGCTATGGGCACAATGATCCAAAAATATAAGTTATCTGAGGCAGATTATCGAGGTGAAAGATTCGTGAATCTGAGAGGGATACAAAAAGGGAATAATGATCTGTTGACATTGTCACAACCCGAAATAATTTCCGAAATACATCGGAAGTATTTGGAAGCAGGTGCCGATATTATCGAGACTAATACCTTTAGTTCGCAGAGGGTGTCATTGGCGGATTATCATTGTGAAAGTTTATGTAGAGAATTAAATGCTGCTGCAGTAAAATTAGCTCGAAGTTTGGCAGATGAATATACAAGAAAAACTCCCGAAAAACCGCGATTTGTTGCCGCATCAGTAGGCCCAACAAATAAAACGTGCTCAATAAGTCCAGATGTTAATGATCCGGCTTTGCGTGCTATTACTTTCGATGAGTTGGTTGATGCGTATTATGAACAAATGGAGGTCGTGGTTGCCAACGGAGCAGATGCAATCTTGATTGAAACAATTTTTGATACATTAAATGCAAAAGCTGCATTATATGCGGCACAGAAAGCTTTTGATGCATGTCATCGTTCTGTTCCATTGATGTTGTCTGTAACTATTGCGGATAAGTCAGGACGGACACTTTCAGGACAGACTCTTTCTGCATTTGTCGCTTCTATCATGAATTATCCAATACTGTCAGTTGGATTGAATTGTTCTTTTGGCGCAGCAGAAATGAAGCCTTTTTTGAAGGAATTGGCTCGTATTGCTCCTTTTTATATTTCGGTGTATCCTAATGCTGGTTTACCAAATTCGATGGGAGAGTATGAGCAAACCCCAGATGAAATGGCGTGTGAGATAAAAGATTTTATAGACGAAGGCTTGGTTAACATTATTGGAGGATGCTGTGGAACTACGGATGCATTTATTTCTAAATTTCCACCATTAGTGCATGAAAATGGTTCTTATAAGAAACCTCATGTTCCGGTTTCCATGCCAGAAGAACTATGGTTGTCAGGGCTGGAGCGGCTTGAAGTTAATGCTGAAAAGAATTTTATAAATATAGGTGAACGTTGTAATGTAGCTGGATCACGAAAATTCTTACGTTTGATAAATGAGAAAAAATACGATGAAGCGTTGAGTATAGCGCGTCAACAGGTCGAAAATGGTGCACAAATCTTGGATATAAATATGGATGACGGGCTTTTGGATAGTTCGTCGGAAATGACGCATTTTTTAAATTTGCTTTCTTCAGATCCTGATATTGCGTGCGTTCCTGTGATGATTGATTCCTCAAAATGGAGTGTAGTATTGGCAGGTTTAAAAACGCTTCAGGGCAAATGTATAGTAAATTCAATTTCATTAAAGGAAGGTGAAGATGTGTTTTTGCAACATGCACGCGATGTTCAACGTTTTGGGGCAGCTGTGGTTGTAATGGCTTTTGATGAGAATGGACAGGCAGATACGTTTGCACGTAAGATTGAAATTTGTCAGCGAGCATACCATTTGTTGACCGGGAAATTGAACTTTAATCCTTGTGATATAATATTTGATCCTAATGTTTTAGCGATTTGTACGGGTATTGAGGAGCATAATAATTATGCATTAGATTTTATTAATGCCACAAAGTGGATACGCCAACATTTGTGTGGCGCTCATGTAAGTGGGGGCATTAGTAATTTGTCTTTTTCCTTTAGAGGAAATAATTATATTCGCGAGGCAATGCATTCCGTTTTTTTGTATCACGCGATTAGGAATGGACTTGATATGGGGATCGTAAATCCATCAACATCAGTCCTATATGAAGATATTCCTAAAGATTTACTTGAAGTTATTGAGGACGTGATTTTTAATAAAGATAAAAAATCATCCGAACGCCTATTGGATTATGCTGAATCTTACGCGCGCGAAGGAAAAGTTCTCAAAAAAGAATCAGAAAATCAAGTGAACCAATGGCGTAGTAAAACGGTTGAGGATCGTTTGAATGTGTCATTGATAAAGGGTTGTTCTGATTTTTTGGAGGAAGATTTGACTGAGGCTCTGAAGAAATATGCAAAGGCTGTGGATATTATAGAAGGTCCTTTAATGGATGGGATGAATAAAGTGGGAGATTTATTCGGATGTGGGAAAATGTTTTTGCCTCAAGTCGTAAAAACTGCAAGAACAATGAAAAAGGCCGTTGAGATATTACAGCCATTTATTGAGAAAGAAAAAATAAGTGGGGCGGTTGCGGGTAAGATCGTGTTAGCGACAGTGAAAGGGGATGTACACGATATTGGAAAAAATATAGTGTCAGTAGTACTGTCATGTAACAATTATGAAGTAATAGATTTGGGCGTGATGTGTCCAGCAGAGAAAATCGTTGAAACTGCAATTCTTGAAAATGCCGATTTTGTAGGACTTAGTGGACTGATTACGCCAAGTTTAGATGAAATGGTTAATGTGGCAAGGGCGATGCAGGAAGCAGCCTTGCATATTCCCATATTAGTTGGCGGAGCCACGACAAGTAAAATGCATACAGCTTTGAAAATAGCTTCAAAATATGAGGGGCCTGTGGTTTGGACAAAAGATGCTTCACAAATAATTCCAGTTATGTCGCAATTAAAGAATCCTTTAACAAAGGAAACATTTGTAAAGAATCTGGAAGATGAATATTCTAGAATGCGAATTGCATACGAGGAAAGGACTATAGAAATTGCAGGTTTGTCAACTGCCAGAAAGAACAAGTTAAATTTGTTTTGACATATGAGGAGGATATGTTTGTTTTTTTCGCTTTTTCTTTTTGCTACAATTACATGTGCAGAATCCTTTATTAAGGTTAAAAATGGATGTTTTTTTTCGGGTGATTCTTTGTACTATTTTTTTGGAACAAATTGGGAATGTACGGAATTGTTTAAGATTGAATCTCCTCGACAAAGAAATAAAATTCTGGCAGATGAATTGGATTTAATGTTACGTTATGGCATAAAGAATTTGCGTGTTTCTTTGGATCTTGATTCAACTGTTTCTTCGTCGCATAGTAGGAGTGGTAACATGTCTGTTTTTACAGGCCTGGATTACCTAATAAAGGAAGCACAACGACGGTCTATGCGGTTGACATTGCATGTTACAGTAAAGAAAGATTTAGGTAAACTTCATTATAGTAAATCTCTTTTGGAGAGAAATTTGAAGCTCCTTGCGCAGCATAAGAATGTGTTTACACATAAGGCATATTTTGACGATCCGGTAATTATGTCATGGGAGTTTTCTAGGACTTTGTTTGAAGTGTATGGTGATGAGTATTTAGATGAATTCGTTTCATATGTGGGTAATTTATTGCCACAGCAATTGTTGTCTATAACGGATATAATTCAATATGAAGACAAGAGTAAGAATGCGTCTTTGGATGCACAAATATATGCCAATCCGCATTTGGATTATATATCTGTTGAAATATTACCGAGAGAATTTGGATGGGTAGGAGAGGATCGGATTTTTGAAGATTTAAGTAATGCATATGTGAAAACAAATGAATATTTGAATAGACTTGAGTTTCTTGCAAATAAATATAACAAGCCTGTAATTATAGATAAGTTTAATTATCCGCGTGACAGGTCTCGACGAATACCTTTGACAACAACTCGTTCGCGAGATGGCTTTTATACTTATATGTTGGACAAACTTGTTCATAGCTCACAACAACATAGTTATATTGGAGGAACTTTTATGTACACGTGGGGAGGATGGCACATACCGATAGATTATAGAAAGACAAACCTGTTGTTTTTGTTGCAAAATGAAAAGGATTTGAATCCATATAATGTGTGTAGTAGTGACTCGTCAACATTGCAAATAATAGCAAATGGCATTAAGGCTTTGCAGAAATAGTAGGGCAAAGCTTTTTTTTGCAGGAAAAAATATTGTTTTTGTTTTTTGCTCAGCTAATTCTTTGTTATCTTTGCAATGATGTTAGGTTTACAATTATATATGTAAATTATTGATATTATTGTTCGTGGATCTTCAAAGTTTATATAGATACTAATTTCACTTTTAAAATTAGAAAAATGGAATATTCAAACGAAGTAAAAAACATGTGTTGTGTGGCAAAAGGCCCCAAACATGCAAATGCCCCTATTCCAGAAGAAGGAAAATGGGTTCATGCTAAAGAAATTAAGGATATCTCAGGTTTAACTCATGGTGTAGGTTGGTGTGCTCCTCAGCAGGGTGCATGTAAATTGACACTGAATGTAAAAGAAGGAGTTATTCAGGAATGTTTGGTTGAAACTATTGGTTGCTCAGGAATGACCCATTCAGCAGCTATGGCTTCTGAAATTTTACCTGGTAAAACAATCTTGGAGGCTCTTAATACTGATTTGGTGTGTGATGCTATTAATACAGCTATGCGTGAACTTTTCCTTCAGATTGTGTATGGACGTACGCAAAGTGCATTTTCAGAAGGTGGTTTGGTTATCGGTGCCGGTTTGGAGGATCTCGGTAAAGGATTGCGTAGCCAAACAGGAACTTTGTATGGTACTTTAGAGAAAGGAACTCGCTATTTGGAACTGACGGAGGGTTATATTACCCGCATGGCTTTGGACAAAGATAATCAGGTGATTGGTTATGAATTTGTTCATATGGGCAAGTTTATGGAAGAGATTAAGAAAGGTACAGATGCCAATGAGGCTCTTAAAAAAGTAACGGGCCATTACGGTCGTTTCACTGCAGAGCAAGGTGCTGTTAAATATATTGACCCGCGTAAAGAATAAGAGGAGGAAAGACTATGATTAGAGAAGTAAAATTTGAAAGCCAGGATCGTCGAATTAAACAGATTATTGCGACTCTTAATAAACATGGCATCAAAGATATAGAAGAGGCTAATCAAATTTGTGAAAATTATGGGTTGGATCCTTATATGACATGCCAGGAAACTCAGGGCATTTGTTTTGAAAATGCTAAATGGGCTTATGTCGTAGGTTCTGCAATTGCACTGAAAGAAGGCGCAAAAAGTGCTGTTGAAGCTGCTGAATATATCGGTGAAGGTTTGCAGTCATTTTGTATTCCTGGTTCTGTAGCAGATGATAGAAAAGTTGGTGTAGGTCATGGTAATTTGGCTGCACGTTTATTGTCTGAAGAAACTCAGTGTTTTGCATTCTTGGCTGGACACGAAAGTTTTGCTGCCGCAGAAGGTGCAATTAAAATTGCAGAGATGGCCAATAAGGTTCGCAAGAATCCTTTGCGTTGTATCTTAAATGGTTTGGGTAAGGATGCCGCAATGATTATTTCGCGTATTAATGGTTTTACATATGTTCAAACTCAGTTTGATTATTTTACGGGTGAGTTGAAGGTTGTAAACGAAACTCCTTATAGTGATGGTCCTCGTGCAAAGGTAAAGTGCTATGGTGCAGATGATGTGCGTGAAGGAGTGGCTATCATGTGGAAGGAAGGTGTAGACGTTTCTATTACGGGTAACTCTACGAATCCAACGCGCTTTCAGCATCCTGTAGCAGGTACATATAAGAAAGAAAGAGTTTTGGCAGGTAAACCATATTTTTCTGTAGCTTCAGGTGGTGGTACAGGACGTACTTTGCATCCTGATAACATGGCAGCTGGTCCTGCTTCATATGGTATGACTGATACTTTAGGAAGAATGCATTCAGATGCACAATTTGCAGGTTCATCTTCAGTTCCTGCTCATGTTGAGATGATGGGCTTTTTGGGTATAGGAAATAACCCGATGGTAGGATGTTCAGTGGCTTGTGCTGTAAATGTGGATTTGGCTTTAAATAAAAAGTAATTATAATATCCAAGCGGATTATTTTAGAATTGCCATGCTTAAAATTCTTTAAGCATGGCAATTCTTGTATACTAGATTATTTATTCTTCAATCAATTTCCCTTCTTTTTCAAGGGCATGCCAGATATTGTAGCGCGCCTCTTTGTTTTCTTCCTCAATTGTTGAGAACAAAGTCCTAATCGTCGCTCTTTTGCTATTTTTGTCGTATGGGCATATTTTAATCATTGGCCGGTAATGATTAAGTTCTGACCAAGTAGATATATCAATTTCTTGTATTTTACAGAGCGGCCGGATAATACTAATGGGAAATTTTTTCATTTTTATTTTTACGGGCATGGTCGTGAAAGAACCTTGGTAGTTGAGGTTCATCAGTAAAGTGTGAATGATGTCGTCTTGATGATGCCCTAGAGCGATTTTGTTGGCTCCTATTTCCTGAGCGGTTTCAAATAGAATTTTTCTTCTATTCCAAGAACATAAAAAGCAGGGAGTTCTGTTTTTCTGTTTGTCTTTTTCAAACTGCGTTTCCTTGATTATGAGATGAATGTCGTAATGTTTACAAAATTCTTTTAAATATTCCGTATTTGAACTATATGATATGTTCCGCATTTTTACGTGTAGGGCAGTAATTGAAAAATTATAGTTGTTTTTCTTTCTGTAAAGTCCTAATAGTTCAATTAATGCAAGAGAATCCTTGCCGCCTGAAAGGCCGGCAAGGATTGAATCACCTGGTTGAATGAGATTAAAATATTTTACACCTTTACAGAATTGAATGCTTAATTTTTTCTGTAAAGTCTTATATATAGATTCGTTATTCATTGGAATGTTCCAATTTATTGTGCATAGATTGTGCGGCCTTTTTACCGTCTCCCATAGCTAAAATAACAGTTGCTCCGCCTCTTACAATGTCACCTCCTGCATATATATATTGTATGGAAGTTTGCATGTCGTCTTCAACAATAATTGTTCCGCGTTTACTAGTCTTCAGTTCTTTTATGGAGTTGGGGATAATGGGGTTGGGGGATACTCCGATACTTACAATGACTAAGTCTGTATCAACTGTTTCAAGAGAACCTTCGATAGGTATAGGACTGCGTCGACCTGAGCTATCGGGGGCTCCTAATTCCATTTTTTGCAGAACTACTTGTTTTACTTTTCCTTCTTCATCTGTTAGGTATTCAATGGGATTATGCAAAGTTAAGAATTTTACACCTTCTTCTTTGGCATGTTGAACTTCTTCTATTCGGGCTGGCATTTCTTCCTCAGAACGTCGATAGATGATTGTTGCACTTTCTGCTCCCAATCTCAGTGCAGTACGGACTGCATCCATTGCGGTATTTCCGCCGCCTACAACTGTTACATGTTTTCCATATACGATTGGGGTATCACTTTCTTCTTCAGATGCTTTCATGAGGTTTACTCTGGTGAGGTACTCATTTGAGGACATGATATTAATAGCATTCTCACCAGGTATGTTCATAAAACGGGGAAGTCCTGCACCAGAAGCAATAAATATACCTTTAAAGCCTTGTTCTTTTAGTTGGTTGATGCTTATGGTTTTACCCACGATACAATCTTTTATGAATTTAACGCCTTTGTCTTGTAGTTTGCTTATTTCGTAATCTACAATTTTGTTAGGTAGTCTGAATTCTGGTATACCGTATTTTAGTACACCTCCGATTTCATGTAATGCTTCAAATACGACTACTTCATAACCCAGTTTGCACATTTCATCGGCAAATGAAATTCCAGCAGGTCCAGAGCCCACCACTGCAATTTTCACTTGTTTGTTGATCGGTTGATGAGTTTCTTGCACGCTATTGTGTGTGCGTGCGTAATCTGCTGCAAATCTTTCCAAATAACCGATAGCTACAGCCTGATGACCGGTTTTTAAATGTATGCATTGTGATTCACATTGTTTTTCTTGTGGGCAAACTCTTCCGCAAACAGATGACATTGAACTCGTTTCTTCTATTGTTTGAGCGGCTTTAAGAAAATTATGTGCTTCTATATATTTGATGAATCTGGGAATATCAATATTTACAGGACATCCTTTAACGCATCCTGGATTTGCACAATCTAAGCAACGTGTCGCTTCTGTAACTGCTTGATCTTCTGTTAAACCTTGATTGACTTCTTCATATAGACTCTTTATTCTATAATGTGGAGGAAGTTGTGGCATCTTGCAACGAGAAATTTGCATTCTTTCTTTTGGAGATACCTTTTTACGTAAATCAACTCGCCATGTAGCATTGCGGCTTGTGTCGTCTAGCTCTTTTTTTTCTAGCTTGAGCATGTCCTTGGCTTCAGAATTTTTGAAAGCTCTTTGTCGTTTCAGCATCTCATCGAAGTTGACTTTGTGGCCGTCAAATTCTGGTCCATCAATACATACAAATTTTGTTTGTCCGTCTACGGTAATCCGGCATGCTCCACACATACCTGTCCCATCAACCATGATGGTATTAAGTGAGACATCAGTTGGAATTTCGTATTTTTTTGTAAGTTCGCATACAAATTTCATCATTATTGCGGGACCAATCGCATAGCATTTGTCTATGTGTGTACTGTTGATGACCTTTTCTATGCCTTCTGTTATAAGACCTTTCTGACCATATGTGCCATCATCCGTCATAATTATGACTTGATCTGATACTTTTTTTATTTCATCTTCCAGTATAATAAGTTCTTTGGAACGTGCAGCTAAAACACTTATGACGGTGTTTCCTGCGGCTTTTAGTGCTTGTGCTATTGGCAAGAGAGGAGCTACTCCGACTCCACCTCCAGCACAGATTACTGTTCCAAATAATTTGATGTCTGTAGGCTTTCCTAATGGGCCAACGATATCCGTTATATTATCGCCTTCATGGAGCATGCATAATTTTGTGGACGAAAGTCCAACTTCTTGTACGATGAGGGTAATTGTCCCTGTTTCTGTGTTAGCTTCTGCTATTGTATAAGGAACTCGTTCTCCATTTTCTCCTACTCTTACAATTACAAAATGTCCAGCCTTTCGTGATTTTGCAATGAGAGGAGCTTCAATTTCAAATTTAAAGACACGTTCGGATAGTTGTGTCTTAGAAATGATTTTATTCATGTTGTATTCTATTTAATTCCCGTTATATTTGTTCTTTTATAATATAGCAAATTCATCAATGAAAATAAATGCAGGGTAACCCGCACCGGAATGCCATTTCGGTAAATCTTCGTTTTTGAGTATAATTTCAACGTAACGAGTTTTTATAGTGGGTAGACTAAATGAAAACGGATAAATGCCGTCTTTGTCGTTGCTTGTTAACTCTGGAATGTCTTGCGTAAGAATTTCACGATAATTTTTGTTGTCATCTGAAATACGTATTGTTATTGCAGTAGGTCTCATGATCCAATCTCCTTTTATGACGTTTGTGTTGAATTTAAGACTATGAATTTCAGTAGGTGTTTGTAAATCAATTATAGCATCGACATCGTTTCCTTGGAATCCCAACCAACGTCCTGTCTTATAATTCTCAGTTCCATAGATGCCGTCTGTTAATACCATGGCTCCTTTATATTTATATCCTGGCGAAGGGGGATATTTTAACGTTATGGGTTTCATTGATGATTTGCAGAAAGTGACTTTCTCTGTAAATAATCTGCTTGTATAGCCAGCAGGATGCACAGCAAAGGCTTTTATGACAGCATCATGATTTATTTTGATCGGGGTTTCTTGGCGAAATTCTGTACTGCTAGTGCTGGGATCTGTGCCGTCTATAGTATAGAATATTTTGCCTTGTCCCAAAGTGTTTAGCCGTACTTTAAGACAATTGTTGGCTGTGTCAGGAATAAATGAGGCCTCAACGTTTAAAAGATGTTTTGCATAGTTGTATCCCAATACTTCATAAATGTCAAACATGTGAGGTATACGTTGTAGGAATTTATTGTAATCTTTGCTTTCTGGTAATGTCCATTGAACTTCTGATAATGCGGCCATGCGTGGTAGAACCATATATTCGACTTGTCTGAAGGACGGAATGTATTCTGTCCATAAATTGGCCTGTACTCCCAGAACAAAACTTTTTTCTCTTTCTGGAATGCCGTCAGTGGGTTCCAATGAGTATACACGATCTACCGGAATGTATCCACCTATGGCTATTGGTTCATGTTTGGTATCCGTGGTTTGGTAATAATCAAAATATAAATGCGAGTTGGGGGTCATAATTACATCATGATGTTGTTTGGCTGCTTCTATGCCTCCACCGACTCCTCTCCAACTCATTACTGTGGCATTGGGAGCTAAACCTCCCTCGAGGATTTCATCCCATCCGATAATGTGCTTTCCTTTGCTTTCTACAAATTTTTCCATTCGAGAAATGACGTAGCTCTGCAGATATTCCTCGGCAGAGTGAAGGCTATCGCTTTTTATTCCCTCTTCTTTAATACGTTCTTGACATTTGGGGCACTTTTTCCATCTTGTCTTAGGGCATTCATCTCCTCCAATGTGAATATAGGGCGAGGGAAACAGTTTTATAACTTCATCAAGGACGTCTTCTAAAAAGCTCAAGGCCTTTTCGTTTCCTGCACATATTACCTCATCAGAAATACCCCATTGCATGCCAACGGTGTAAGGCCCTCCTGTACATCCAAATTCAGGATATGCAGCCAATGCAGCTTGTTGGTGCCCGGGAAGGTCTATTTCTGGAATAATTGTTACGTAACGTTGGGCGGCATAGTTAATTATGTCTTTAATTTGTTCTTGAGTATAATAATCGCCATATGGCTTTCCGTCATAATGACCAGAATTGTGTCCTATAACGGTTTGTTGTCGCTTACTACCAATTTCAATAAGTCGGGGATATTTCTTTATTTCTATTCGCCAACCTTGATCGTCTGTCAAATGCCAATGTAAATGATTAATGTTGTGAAGTGCCAAGATGTCAATATAGCGTTTCACTTCATCTGGAGTGAAAAAGTGGCGACTTACATCCAACATCATGCCTCGATATTTAAAACGGGGGGCATCTGTGATTTGTACAGTTGGAAAGAGAATTTGATTTTTGTGAGTGGAGCCTATGGGAATAGATTTCCGTAAGGTTTGTATGCCATAAAAGATTCCAGCTTCAGTCGTTCCCGTTATTTGTATGTTTTGTGGTGTGATGTGTATATTATATGCTTCAGGTGATTCTGTTGGGGTTTTTGAAATACTTAAATGTATCTCTCCGGGTTTCATCTTTCCGGTGCGCGTTTTTAGCTGTAATCCAGTAAGTTCTTTTATATATTCTGTGAGGAATTGGACATTTCGTGCTAATTCTTTGTTTTTTCTGTCATAGCTGACAATTGTATTTTCGGTAAGGACAAATGGGGTTTGTGAATAAACTTGGATTGAACGGGGGTGAGGAATTATATTGTAATTGGCTTTAGGTGTAGAATCTTGCGCGTGACAAATAATTCCGCAAAATAGGAGATAGATACTGAAGATGTGGATAATTTTTTTCATATTATTATAGAGGTTTTTAGGTTGGCAAATATGGTTTTAAATGAAATACATTTCTTTTATGACAAAAATAATAAAAACTTCAGAAATATGACGCTTTTTGTTGTATGTGAATTAATTAGTAGAACCATTCGCGGTAAACTTTTTTGAAAGAAAAAGGATAAATATTTTGATATTTGGTTGAACTTTTCAATGAAAATAGTATCTTTGTGATTCAAATTAAAACCAATTGCAGTAAAATGCCTAAAATTTCAGAACGCGCAAATGAAATGCCCGTTTCTCCAATTCGGAAATTAACCCCGTTGGCCAATCAGGCTAAAGAACGGGGAATTCGGGTCTATCATTTAAATATCGGTCAACCAGATGTGCCAAGCCCCCCGGAAGCATTTGAGGCTTTAAAGCATATTGATCGAAAGGTGTTGGAATACAGTCCGAGTCAGGGATTTGAAAGTTATAGAAAGAAATTAGTTGGATATTATGCGAAATACCAGATAGAACTCTCGCCTGAGGATATAATTATTACATCAGGAGGTTCTGAAGCTGTTTTGTTCGCTTTTATGTCTTGTTTAAATCCTGGAGATGAAATTATAATGCCGGAGCCGGCATATGCAAATTATATGGCATTTGCTATATCTGCAGGGGCAAAGATAAAAACTATAGCCACAACAATCGAAGAAGGTTTTTCATTGCCCAAAGTCGAGAAATTTGAAGAACTTATAAATGAGCGTACACGAGCTATACTTATCTGTAATCCCAATAACCCTACGGGATATTTGTATACTAAGCGGGAGATGAATCAGATACGAGATCTTGTAAAAAAATATGATTTGTATTTGTTCTCGGATGAAGTGTATCGCGAGTTTATATACACAGGATCTCCTTATATCTCCGCATGTCATTTGGAGGGTATAGAAAATAATGTTGTATTGATTGACTCTGTTTCCAAAAGATATTCTGAATGTGGAATTAGGGTAGGTGCATTAATCACAAAAAACGAACAGGTACGCCAAGCTGTAATGAAGTTTTGTCAGGCCAGATTGAGTCCACCACTAATAGGACAGATCGTAGCTGAGGCTTCTATAGATGTTAATCCAACATATAGTCAAGAGGTTTATGATGAATATGTAGAACGTCGAAAATGCTTAATCGATGGATTAAACCGAATACCAGGTGTTTATTCACCGATTCCAATGGGCGCTTTTTATACAGTTGCTCAACTGCCTGTTGATAATGCTGAGTCGTTTTGTGCATGGTGTTTGACGGATTTTAACTATGAAGGAGAGACTGTCATGATGGCTCCTGCGTCAGGATTTTATGTTACGCCAGGCTTGGGGCGCAATCAGGTTCGTATAGCCTATGTTCTAAATATACAAGATTTGAAGCGGGCTTTATTTATATTAAGGAAAGCCCTGGAGGTCTATCCTGGTCGCATGATTTAGTTTGATGCTTGAATTTGTCTGGAATTATATCTGTCTATTTTCATATTAAGTAATTTATATATGAATGTTTCTTTCCTTTTGGCTAAAAGGTTGTACGCCGGCGGGGCAATGAGAGGTAAGGTATCTACACCTGCAATAAGTATAGCAACACTTGGAGTCGCTATTGGATTGGCAACTATGATAATTTCAATATGCGTAGTGCTTGGCTTTCAAAAAAAAATAAAGGAAAAGGTAATCGGATTCGGAGCAGATATCGAAGTCGTAAATGTCAAGTCAATATCATCAACAGAAAGTGCTCCTGTTATTGCAGATGAATTTATGGAGCATAATATTAAGTCCGTTCCTGGGGTTAAAAGTATACAACGCTTTGCCATCGCTTCCGGAATCTTGAAAACGGAAAGGGATTTTAAAGGTATACAATTAAAGGGGGTAGGGGCCGATTATGATCTGTCTTTCTTGTCTCAGAATGTTGTTGAAGGAAAAGTCCCGAGTTTTTCGGAACTCCGTAATTCTAATCAGATTGTTTTGTCATATAATGTGGCGAAAGAATTAGGACTGAAATTGAATGATCAGGTTTATGCTTATTTTTTTGACAAATCCATAAAGACACGTCGTTTCAGGGTTTGTGCTATATATAGAACAAATCTTGAACAGTTTGATAATAGTATAGTATATGCGGATTTAGGAACGGTACAACAATTAAATGGATGGCGTGATGATCAATGTAGTGGTTATGAAATCAAAATTTTTGAGAATGCATCATCTAGTCAGGCCGTATTTCAAATGGCCAATTTTCTGAAAATGCCGGATAAGGATGGGGAAGTATGTACAGCATTATCGATTGAGGAATTATATCCACAGATTTTTGACTGGTTGGGGTTGTTGGATATGAACGTTTGGATTATCCTTATCTTGATGGTATGTGTTGGCGGATTTACGATGATTAGTGGGCTGTTGATTTTAATATTAGAAAATACCAATACAATTGGCTTATTGAAGGCGTTAGGAGCCACTGATCTTAAAATAAGAAGGATTTTTCTTTATTTTTCGATCTTTATAATTGGCCGAGGGTTATTATGGGGTAATATTCTTGGTATTGGTTTATGTTTGATACAAAACTATTTTCCATTTGTAAAGCTTGATGCTGAAACATATTACGTGGAGAATGTTCCTATATATTTTAATCCTATTTTAATTGTCGCTCTTAACGTTGTGACGTTGTTGGTTACCGTGTTTTCTTTGATAGGTCCCAGCTTCTTGGTTTCCCATATTCAACCCGCAAAATCAATTCGTTATGAATAAATGCATGGAAAATTTGGTCGGTAATAAAAAAAGATGTACTTTTGCATTACTTTAACGGAACGGGGTGTAGCGCAGTCCGGTTAGCGCACCTGCTTTGGGAGCAGGGGGTCACAGGTTCGAATCCTGTTACCCCGACGAAGGATGACTATTCAATCATAGGATAGTCATCCTTTTTTTTGAGGGTTGCGGTTAAGGTAATGTCATAATAGAATTATGATAACCTATAGGTCATATAGAGCAGGAAGAATAAATTCTCTCTTTATTGAAAAATATGTGGGGATGTGCTTGTTATATGGTGGAATTTGAGTAATTTTGCTACAATAAAATTTTTACTTATGAATTCATTTATTACAGACAAGATTGTAATGGACGGTTTAACATACGATGACGTCCTTTTGGTCCCAGATTATTCTGAGGTACTACCTCGTACCGTTGAACTTAATACGAAGTTTTCACGTAACATTGATTTGAAAATTCCGTTCGTAACTGCTGCAATGGATACGGTTACAGAGTCGACGATGGCAATTGCGATAGCTCGTGAGGGAGGAATAGGTGTGATTCATAAAAATATGTCTATTGATGAGCAGGCACGACAGGTCGCCATTGTAAAGCGCGCTGAAAATGGAATGATATACGATCCTGTAACTATTAAGAGAGGGTCAACTGTGCAGGATGCGCTTAATCTTATGCGTGAATATAAAATCGGGGGTATACCTGTTGTGGACGATGCTAATAAGTTGGTAGGAATCGTTACCAATAGGGACTTGCGATTTGAGCAAAGAATGGATAAGAAGATTGATGAGGTAATGACTAAAGAAAATTTGGTTACTACTACTCAACAGACAGATTTGCAAGCGGCATCTGAAATTCTGCAACAGAACAAGATAGAGAAACTCCCTGTAGTTGATAAAAATGGGTGCTTGGTCGGTCTGATTACGTATAAAGACATTACCAAGGCAAAAGATAAGCCAATGGCATGCAAAGATGACAAGGGACGTTTGAGAGTCGCAGCAGGCGTTGGGGTGACGAATGATACTATGGATCGTATGGAAGCCTTGATAGCAGCTGGTGCAGATGCTATTGTGATTGATACCGCACACGGGCACTCTAAATATGTAATAGAGAAGCTTAAAGAAGCTAAAAGCAGTTTTAAAAATATAGATGTTGTTGTAGGAAATGTTGCAACGGGAGCTGCCGCAAAAATGCTTGCAGATGCAGGGGCAGATGCTGTAAAGGTTGGCATAGGTCCGGGAAGTATTTGTACGACACGTGTAGTTGCCGGTGTAGGCGTTCCTCAATTGTCTGCAATATATGATGTGGCTTTAGCTTTAAAAGGAACGGGAGTTCCTTTAATAGCTGATGGAGGATTGAGATATTCTGGTGATGTTGTCAAAGCTTTGGCTGCAGGTGGATGTAGCGTGATGATTGGTTCTTTGGTTGCTGGATGCGAGGAGTCTCCGGGAGAAACTATTATTTTTAATGGACGTAAGTTTAAGACTTATCGTGGAATGGGATCTTTGGAGGCGATGGAGAATGGCTCAAAAGATCGTTATTTCCAGGCGTCTGTAAAGGATGTCAAGAAACTCGTTCCTGAAGGCATTGCTGGTCGTGTACCTTATAAGGGGACTGTGCAAGAGGTAGTTTTCCAATTGGTAGGAGGTTTGCGTTCTGGCATGGGATATTGTGGAGCACATACCATAGAGCAGTTGCATAATGCGAAGTTTACCCGCATTACAAATGCAGGAGTTTTGGAAAGTCATCCTCATGATATAACTATTACAAGTGAAGCTCCTAATTACAGTCGTCCGGAGTAAAGAAAACATGCAACAAAGGAATAGTTTATTCCTTTGTTGCAATATTTAATGAACCGTATTGGTATTCTTATATAAGGTAAAATGAAAAGAAAGTGCTGTCTGCTGGTTTTTGCTGTTCTTATTTCGTATGTAAATTCGAACGCTCAAAAGAATTTGATAGATGGAGTTGAATGGATTGTTGGGGATGAGGTGATCTTGCGTTCTGATATTGAAGAAAGTCGTATAAATGCAGAACTGAGAGGAGATGTTTTAGATCAAAATTGGCGTTGCCTAATAGCCGAACAATTAGCTGTTCAGAAATTGTTTTTACATCAGGCAGACATTGACAGTATATATGCTAATGAAGCAGGGGTAAGTAAGGTCGCAGAAGAGCAGGAAAATTATTATTTGCAAGCGTATGGCTCAAAGGAAAGATTGGAGGAATACGCTCGTAAATCAATCAAAGCCCTGCGAGAAATGTGGAGGCAGCAAGCGAGAGATCAGCAGCGAATGGATGAGGTTCGTATGTCTATTGTGAAAAATGTAAAGGTTACACCAGCAGAGGTTCGCAGTTATTTCAAGGATGTGCCCAAGGATAGCCTTCCTATAGTACCAATGAATGTAGAAGTTCAGTTGATAACTTTAAGTCCGAAACCTACAAGAGCTGAGATTGAACGTATAGAAAATGAGTTGCGTTCTTTCGCGCAACGTGTAAATTCCGGCGAGTCTGATTTTGGAACCTTGGCCATGTTGTATTCGCAGGATGCTAGTGCCAGACAAGGTGGCGAGTTGGGCTATAAGGGAAGAGGCCAATTCGTTCCAGAATTCGCAAATGTTGCTTTTAGCTTGAATGACCCTAAAAAAGTATCTAAAATAGTACGTACAGAGTACGGTTATCATATTATTCAATTGATAGATAAGAAGGGTGACAAAGTAAATGTACGTCATATTTTATTAAAACCGGAAGTTTCTTCAGAAGAAGTAGCTGAGAATTTAAGTAAGTTGGATTCTATCAGAAGTAGTATTCATGATGGTAAAATGACATTTGAAGAAGCTGTAGTAAAGTTTTCAGACGATAAGGACACTCGTAGTAATAATGGTTTAATGGTGAATATTGATGTAGATCAAGCTACTAGAACTTCACATTTTGAGATGAAAGATTTGCCGCAAGATGTTGCCAAGCAAGTGTCAACTTTAGAGGTGGGTGAGATGTCAGCGCCTTTTGAGATGATAAATAAAAATGGTGAGAGGGTGTGTGCCTTGATTCGACTTAAATCGCGAATTGATACGCATGTGGCTAATATGCAGGACGATTTTCAAGTTTTGAAAAATATTTTGCAAAATAGAAAACAGGAGGAAGAAATAAACAAGTGGATTGAGCAGAAACAGCGTGTAACATATATACGCATGAGTCCTGAGTGGAGAAATTGTAAGTTCAAGTATCCTAATTGGGTAAAATGAAAGTAAAAAACAGATTTGCAATTGTTGCTCCTTTGCTGTTTTTTTTATCATGCATTTATGTTTTTTGTAATGTATTGGTAAGTCCAGGTAAAAGGACAGAAAAAGAAAGCTATAAAATAGAGTTACTTCATTCTGATCGTATCTATAAGAAAATAGAAAGTTCAGATCTTTTGGTGCTAATTGGCAATGTGCGCATGAAGCAAGGTGATATGTATTTGTTTTGTGACAGTGCGTATTACTATGAATTATCAAATTCTTTCGAGGCTTTTGGTGAAGTTCGGATGAAACAAAGTGACACTTTGTCTCTACGAAGTAAGTATATGTATTACGATGGGATGAGTCAGCTTATGAAAGCTCGGCAAAATGTAATTTTAACTCATCGCAAGGTAAATCTGTATACAGATAGTTTGAATTATGACAAATTGTATGAGATAGGCTATTTTTTTGAAGGTGGAAAATTAGTTGATAATGGTAATGTGCTAGTTTCGGATTGGGGGCAGTATTCGTTGACTTCAAAAGATGCAAGCTTTTACTACAATGTCAAATTGGATAATCCTAAATTTGAACTTACGTCTGATACGCTGCATTATAATACAAACACAAGAATAGCCAAAGTTGTTGGTCCATCTAATATTATAAATGGAAAGAATCATATATATACTGAGCTAGGTTATTACAATACAGTTACAGGAAATGTTGAACTTTTTAATCGCTCCGTACTAGTAGATCCGCAGAAGACGCTTGTCGGTGATAGTCTCTTTTATGTAAAAGAAAATGCGCTTTATCATGCTTATGGAAATGTTAGTTATGTAGATAAGCAGAATAAAAGTGTATTATTGAGTGATTATTGTGAGTATAGTGATTCTACAGGTTATGCAATGGCAACAAAGAATACGCTCTACAAGGACTTTTCCAATGTCTCTGATACATTGTTCGTACACGCAGATACAATAAAGCTTTATACTCAGAATATACGAACTGATTCTGTTTATAGATGTATGCATGCATTTTATCATGTGCGATCTTATCGCAGTGATGTTCAGTCTGTAAGTGACTCTTTGGTATATAATACTAAGGAAAGATGTTTAACGTTATATAAGGATCCTATTGTATGGCACGGTGTGCAACAAATTTTAGGTGAAGAGATTTATGCTTTTTTTAATGATTCAACCATTGATAGCATAAGGGTAGATCGCCAGTCATTGCTTGCAGAGAAAGTAGATTCTGTACATTTTAATCAGGTTGCATCTAAAACTTTCCGTTCCATAATGAGACATGGACAAATTGTAGAAAATCGTGCAGATGGTAATGTTTATGTGGCGTATTATGTATTTGATAAGGATAGTTTGATGTTGGGATTAAACTACACGGAGACTACGCATGTAAGGATTCAATATAAAGATAGGAAAATGACACGTATTTGGACTCCTGCTGCTACGGGAGTTTTTTATCCATTATTGTTGATACCTGAAGAAAAACGTTTTTTGGAGTCTTTTGCATGGTTTGACTATATAAGGCCGTTGGATAAGTATGATTTGTTTGAATGGCGAGGAAAAAGAAGAGGAGAGGAGCTAAAGTATTCTTCTCGGAAACAGTCGCCTTTGCAATCTTTTTAGTGCATAGATATGAGTGATGTGATTCATTTGTTGCCAGATTCGGTCGCAAATCAAATAGCTGCGGGAGAAGTTGTACAGCGTCCGGCTTCAGTCGTAAAAGAATTGATGGAAAATTCAATCGATGCTGGTGCTAGTAAAATTCAAGTAAAAGTTATAGATGCGGGGAAAAGTGAGATTCAGATTGTTGACGATGGTGTAGGTATGTCGGATACTGATGCGCGACTCGCCTTTGAGCGACATGCTACAAGCAAAATTAAGACTTCGCATGATCTGTTTTCTATTTCTACGATGGGATTTAGAGGTGAGGCATTGGCATCAGTCGCTGCTGTTGCCCAAATCGAATTACGCACTCGCCAGCAAACAGATGAATTGGGAACTTGTATATTGATTGAAGGATCAAAAATTAAATCACAGGAGTCAATTTCTTGTCCGGTAGGGGCTAATTTTATTATTAGAAATTTGTTTTATAATACACCTGCGCGCCGAAAGTTCTTGAAATCCAATATAACTGAATTGAACAACATTATAGCAGAATTTGAGAAAATCGCGCTTTGTAATATAGAAAAATCATTGGAGCTTTACCATGCAGATAATTTGTTGATATCATTAACTCCGTCCACATTCAAGCAACGTATAATCAGTCTATTTGGGAAAAAGTTAGAAAATTATCTTATTCCCGTCGAAGCACAGACTAGTATTGTACGTATTTCTGGTTTTGTTACCATCCCTGAAGGTGCAAAAAAGAAGAAAGCCTGTCAATATTTTTATATTAACGGGCGTTATATGCGTAATTCGTATTTCTGCAAAGCTGTACAGAGTGCCTATGAAAGACTCATTACAGAAGGAGAACAGGTACAGTTTTTTTTAAGAATGGAAGTCGATCCATCTAGGATAGATGTGAATATACATCCTACTAAAACAGAGATTAAATTTGAGGACGACAATGCAATATGGCAAATTTTATCTGCTTCCGTCAGAGAAGCTCTTGGTAAATACAATGCCATACCAGCTTTAGATTTTGACAAACAAGGATGTCCGGATATTCCGGTAGTTGGCAGTAGTAATTCTATAGGTCTTCCCCAAGTACATATTGATGAATCATATAACCCATTTAATACGAATGATCATGCCACCAGTGATTCAGTGCATAAGTGGCAACAGATGTACCAAACTTTAACTAATAATCAGCAAGCAAAACCTGCAAGTCAGGAATTGAATTTTTCAGAATTTAAAGATGATGGAGGTTTTGACATTGTTGGTGAGGGGAGTACATTGTTTCAATTTGGTAAGCGCTATGTAGTTGTATTAAAAAACGATAGATTTGTATTTATTGAGCAGCACCGAGCCCATTACCGCATATTGTATGATAGATATATAGAACAGCTAAGTCAGCGCAAAGGCTTTTCACAAGGGTTATTATTCCCAGAGTTGATACACTTCGATGTGGTAAAACTTTCAGTGTTTAATTTGATTAGGGAAGAATTGATCGTGTTAGGATTTGATTTTTCTGATATGGGGAATGGTACATTTTCAATTAATGGAGTTCCTGATGGGACTGCAGATGTTTCACCGCAACTATTGATTGAAAATCTGATTGGCGATGAGAATTTGAGTGGCCGCTCTGTTGGAGAAAAGATACACCAAGTTATAGCAAGTCATCTAGCTATGCAATCTGCAATTGCAATTGGCCAAGTTCTGAATCAGGATGCAATGGAAAATTTAGTTAAGCAGCTTTTTGCAACAACGAATTGTAAATATACACCAGATGGAAAGCCTATTTTACATTTTGTTGAATTATCACAGATCAACAAGGTGTTTATGTAATTGTCATGAAAACTAACTATATAAAAGTAGTTCGTGGATTATTATAAAATTTTCGGTAAGTCTTTTCGGTTTATCGTATATATATGCTTGTTGATTTGTACTCTAACTATAAAAGCAAATGGTCAGACTGTTTTAACATGGAATGATTTTGTAGATATGCATGTTAATTCAGAAACGTATGATAGTGAAGAGTGGTCTTATATAGAAGAACTGCATGATCATCCACTTAATATAAATCTGGCAACTAGAGCAGAATTGGATACTGGTCCAAAAAGTGTGTCTGAAATAGGATAATAAAAAAGTCTACAGATTTTTTAGATT